>Ga0209309_10000075_pt1 | contig 133038 bp, 133 predicted proteins | sample COGITO_mtgs_1204_2_FD_184807 | JGI IMG/M metagenome (GOLD analysis project Ga0209309, IMG submission 184807) | Pelagic marine microbial communities from North Sea - COGITO_mtgs_120412 (SPAdes) (version 2) | ecosystem: Environmental > Aquatic > Marine > Epipelagic ... | reverse complement strand
ATGCTCATTCATTCGCAAAGCTAAAAAGGAAGATTTAGTAAAACTTCAACAGAATCTAACAACTTTGGGCAACACCGTATAAAATTAATTGCTTGGTCTTTGCTAACTTGGAATGTCCTCGCGGATATTCCATTCCGTTTTTATTTACTATTTTAGGGCTGGAGAAACGCAACTAATATTATACAAACACGTTGCCCAAAATAGCAGATTTCACTCTGAAATTTGCAATTGGGAAACTCAGAATTTAAGCTGATCAATTTTACGATAACCAATTATTGCGGAATTTTTAGCTTGTTTGCGGAATCTTAATCTCAACGATTTTATTGAAATTTTGAATATGCAGATTTAGCCAGTTTGCGGAATCCAATCTCACTCTGATTTTAGCCAGTTCACGGAAATTAGCTTGTTTGCGGATTTGCTTACTCATACGAATATTAAGCAACTAACCCAATTTAGTTCGGACAATGCTCACTCATTCGCAAAGCTAAAAAGGAAGATTTAGGAAAACTTCAACAGAATCTAACAACTTTGGGCAACACCGTATAAAATTAATTGCTTGGTCTTTGCTCATTTGGAATATCCTCGCGGATATTCCGTTCCGTTTTTATTTACTAATTTAGGGCTGGACAAACGCAACTAATATTATACAAACACGTTGCCCAAAATAGCAGATTTGAATTTTCCTGAAATAGGTTGACTAAAAATTAAACCATTAATTATAGTCACTTATGAAATCACAAAATGAACACTGGCGAAAAAAAAGCTATCAAAAAGTAACTTTAGAAACCAAACTTTTAGTTGTTGACCAAATTCTAAACGGTCAAGTATCCACCAACTTTGCTTCTAAAAAGTATGACGTTCCCAGAACCACTATTTCCTATTGGTTAACAAAATACAGTACCTTGGTACAACAAAATACTGGTATGAGCAAAAACGATGAAATTAAAAAACTCAAGGAAAAGATCGAAGAACTTGAGTTTCAAAAAGACTTTCAACAAGACATTATCGCTGACATGGAACTTATTACAGGCGTCGATATGTCAAAAAAGTCGTTGCCCAAAACATTAGCAAGAGAGATAGAACTAAAAAAGAAAAACCGTTTAAAAGAAAGTGGTTCTATGGATGTTTTGGGATATCCAAGCAAGCCTTCTACAAAAGGCTCAAGGCCCAACAAAAACAACAAATAGACCATCTAAAACTTATTAAAATGGTCAAGGACTACCGTAAAAAAGTAGGCTCCAGGACCGGTGGAATAAAACTGCACACCGAACTAAAGCAAGACTTTATAAATGCTGATATCAAAATTGGTAGGGACAAGTTCTATCGCTTCTTGAGACTTCATAAACTTCTTGTGCCTAAAACTAAAAACTACATCACCACAACAAACTCAAACCATATGTACAAAAAATATAAAAACCTCGTAAAAGACCACGTCCCTACTCGGCCAGAACAACTCTGGGTGAGCGATATCACATACATTAAAACAGAAAATGGCCACAACTACCTAGCCATTGTGACAGATGCCTATTCCAAGCAAATCATGGGCTATAAACTCGACAACCATATGAGAACATCACTTTGTACTGATGCGCTTGCTATGGCTATCAAAAATCGTAAATACCCTAATAAAAAGCTTATTCATCATTCCGATAGAGGCTTCCAGTACTGCAATCCTAAATATACAGAATTTGCTGAAAGCAATGGAATTACAATGAGTATGACCGAACAGTACGACCCTTATGAAAACGCTGTCGCTGAACGAATCAACAGAACCCTTAAATATGAGTATGGATTAAAACAAACCATTAAGAACACAGATCTCGCGCAAAAAATGACTGAGCATGCTGTATATATTTATAACAATCTAAGAACGCATTTTAGCCTAGATCTAAGAAAACCCGCCGAAGTACATCTTAATCCAAATATCAAATACAAGTCGTATCGAAAAAATAAGATAAATTTACCTGAACTGACGATTTAAGAACTGACCTGGTTCAAACTATTTTTTTGCCTTCCAAACGGCTAAAAAAAATAGTTCGAACGTCGAAATAGTAACCACAAAAGAGTCAACCTATTTCAATATAATACCCTTCCAATTTGTCGAAAAGATCAAATTCCGTAATTTGTGTTACACATCCCGTTTACTGTGTTCACTCGCTTCAATTCACAGATCTAAATTTGCAGTGTAAATAAGTACAAACCTCTAAAATTTAGAAAAATGAAAAAAGTAGTATTGATTACAGGCGCAAGCTCAGGGATGGGTAAATCAACAGCCAATATATTGCATAGTAAAGGCTATACGGTTTATGGAGCTGCAAGGCGCACCGATGAAATGAACGACTTGAAAGCAAAAGGAATGAGCATTATCGCACTGGATCTAACCAATGATGCCTCCATCGTTAGAGGCGTAAATATTATTCTACAAAAAGAAGGCAGAATAGACGTCTTAATAAATAATGCCGGATATGGCTCTTATGGTTCGGTTGAAGACGTCCCTCTTGACGAGGCAAGGAGGCAGTTTGAAGTAAACCTTTTTGGAATGGCAAGATTGACTCAATTAATATTGCCAAGTATGCGTAACCAAAAAGCGGGTAGAATTGTCAACATTTCATCAATGGGTGGAAAAATTTATACGCCATTTGGTGCTTGGTATCACGCTACTAAACATGCTGTAGAAGGTTGGAGCGATTGCTTACGATTAGAACTGAAAAACTTTGGAATAGACGTAGTAGTGATAGAACCGGGCGCCATAAAAACGCCTTGGGGTGAAATTGCAGCGGAAAATTTAAAGAAAACTTCAAGTAAAGGTGCATACGCTGAGTTCGCCCATAAAGTAGCTGAGAACACCATAAAAATGTACACAGGTAACCAATTGACTGATGTAAATGTGCTTGGACAAACTATTGCCAAAGCTGCTACTGATAAAAAACCAAAAACCAGATATGTAAAGGGATACATGGCAAAACCAGCTATGGCAATTAGAAAATGGTTTGGAGACAAGATCTATGACAAAATTATAATGAGCCAGGTTAAGTAAGCAAATAAATAGGCGAAAATGAAAGAAGACATTCAAAATATACAGTCTATTAGCCAATTGCATTCAATTTTTGGATTTAATAAGCCTACGCATCCACTAATTAGCATTATAGATGTTTCAAAATGGGAAATTCCCGCACATTTTATAGGAGTGAAATATACAACAGACTTGTATTCCGTGGCCTTGAAAGATAAAAGCTGCGGTTTGCAATACGGAAGAAACTCTTATGATTTTAATGAAGGGGTATTAATATTTACTGCACCCCATCAAGTGCAGTCCTTATCAAAGGCACAACAATTGAATGAAATACAAGGATGGATGTTATTCTTCCATCCCGATCTAATCCGAAATACGTCCTTGGGCAAAAATATCGAAGGGTATGGTTTTTTTTCTTACGATGTACATGAGGCCCTTCATTTATCAGATGCAGAGCAAAACACGATTACCGATTGTAAAACAATGGTCCAAAATGAAATTCTGGAACGTGTAGATAACCATAGCCAAACCGTAATTGCATCTTCATTGGAATTATTGCTGAACTTGTCCAAAAGATATTATGAAAGGCAGTTTAACACCAGGTCTTCACAAAATTCTGATGTGGTAAGCCAATTTCATTCGCACTTGAACAGTTATTTTAAGAGTGGGAAATTTGCAGAAACCGGAATACCTTCTGTGGAATATTTCGCAAATAAAATCCATCTTTCAGGAAATTATTTAAGCGACTTGCTGAAAAAAGAAACAGGATATACCGTAAAAGACCACGTAAATAATTTTATCATCGAAAAAGCTAAAACTTTATTGCTTAGCGAGTTTGAAACCGTGAGCGGTATTGCATATAATTTAGGCTTCAATTATCCCCATTACTTTAGTCGTTTGTTCAAAAGTAAAACAGGATTGAGCCCACAAGAATATCGAAAGTTTAATTAAAAAACGCCGGAACCCTAAACCCATTTTAACTGAGGCCAACAGTAAACAAATTGTGAGTTGCGGTTTTTCAATTATTCCAAATCTGATAAGAATAATTACACATCCAGAAGCCAGCGCAAAACACTGTATTAAAATAATGCGTAGTTTAGTGTTTAATCAAAAGCTTAGCGCGGTTTTGTTAGCTTCTAATTTTTCATCGGAAAATCCTCGTATATAAAACCACACTATTTTATAGATAAATATTGGCACACATTAAAACAAACTCATCTAATAACATATGAACTGGATTTTAGGAGTTATTATCGTTCTCATTTTAATCTTTCTCTGGAGTAATTACCGAAAGAAAAAAAGAATAAAAAAAACTCAAAATAATTTAGTAACTAATTGGAGCAAACAAAAAAGCCTAGATGAATTTCATTTTGTATCCATTGAAAAATATTTTAGAAATAACAACCCAAAAAAAGAGGCCTTTCATATAATATCCGATAGATGTGCAAGTGATTTGGATTTAAATGAAATTTTTAAAATAATTGATAGAACTACTTCAAAAATTGGACAACAATACCTTTACTACAAGTTAAGAACCATTGAAAAACAAGATAAATTATTAGCATTTAATAAACTCACCCTTCTGTTTGAAAAAAATGAAGATTTGAGATTAAAAACTCAATTGGCTTTATCTGCTCTAAACTCTAATGACTCTTATTCATTTGAAGATTTGGTAACCGCACAACCCGTACAAAAACCAAAAATACTCTGGTTGATCTATACCTTATCTCTTTTATCATTCTCTTTCATTTTTTTGGGCTTATTCTTTCCTCTATTTTTTATTTTTCTTATTCCCATACTCGCAATAAATATGGTGTTTCACTATAAAAACAAGTGGGACGTTTCAAATTGTATTGAAGGTGTAAGTCAACTTTCAAAAGCACTCGCTGTATCTAAAAGCCTAGTAAGTTTTCCGAAGATTAAAAATCAGTTTAATGATACTTCTTTTATCAAAGAAATTGAAAAAATCAGTTTAAAAACAGCGTTTATAAGTTTTGAAAAAAAAATTGATAATGAATTTGCCATCGCTCTCTGGATCGCATCAGAATTTATAAAAGTACTTTTCAATTTTGAGTATATCATTTTCTATAGGTTTATTGCGTCCCTTACAAAAAGAAAAGAAGACCTGAAACAGATGTTTCATTTTATAGGAGAAATTGATTCGGCTATCTCTGTGGCTTCACTCAAAGCCAGCGACTACCAATTGTGCCAACCAAATTTTGTGGTAGAAAAAAAAATAGTGGTACAAGATATTTACCATCCTTTAATTAAAAACTGTGTTGTTAACGATTTAAGTTTAACAAACAAAAGTTTATTGTTGACAGGTTCAAATATGTCGGGAAAAACAACCTTTATAAGGTCAATTTCAATAAATAGTATTTTGGCACAAACTTTAAACATCTGTTTTGCTAAAGCATATGTTGCCCCATTTTTGAAAATATATTCTACGATTAGAATTACTGATGACTTACTGGAAAATACAAGTTATTATCTTGAAGAAGTTTTGACTATCAAAAAATTAATAGATGTTGCTAAAAGCAAAGCTCCTCATTTATTTGTCTTAGATGAGATTTTTAAAGGAACAAATACAATTGAGAGAATTTCTGGAGGTAAGGCCATTTTATCTTATCTCAATAAAGGCAAAAATCTTGTTTTGGTTTCAACTCACGATATTGAGTTAACTGATATATTAAGTAAAGAAAATTTTGAGATATTTCATTTTAGCGAACAAGTAGAAAACAACAAATTAAATTTCGACCATAAACTTAAAGAAGGTAAATTAAAAACGAGAAACGCAATCAAAATTTTAGAACTATACAATTATCCGTCTGAGATAATTAAAGATGCTAGAACAACAGAAAAAATAACGTTTGCCAACACCATATATAGAAAATAGCGGGGTTTGGTCATAAACTGGAAATTCCGGTATATTTGGAAAGTAGCCAAAACGGAATCTCTTTCTCAGATTTCCACTCAGCCCCAATTATTAAAACGCGGAATTTTAGAAAGGTTGCGGAATCTAAAAAGCGGAATTATTTACTCAAACGGATTTTATTACGCGAACGGAATCCCAAACTTTGCGGATTCTGAAACTGGCGATACTTAACAGTTCGCAATTTTCTAAAGGAAGAGCTGAAAACAAGAACAAAAGCATCGCCACATTGCACAACAATGTGTATAATTAATGGCTTCTTTTTGCCTACTTACGAAAATCCTAACGGAGTTTCTATTAGAGTTGTATTTGCTAAATTAGGTGCTTAAAAAACGTAACAAACCATATACAAATACGTATCAAACATTAAAAAATACCTAATAATGGGTATTGCAACAATTAATTCCTCTAACTATTTTTAAAAAAAATAATTATGAAAAAAATTTACATTTTAACAGCAATTTTATTTTTCAACAGCATTATAATCAATGCCCAAGGCGAAGATGTTTTAGATCCAATAGACTCAGGTCTTACGGGTTTCTTATTAGTAGGTAATGAATTATATTATACACAAAGCGATAATATTTCTAAATTAGATATTACAGCACCTACACCAACACTTATTATTAGTGGATTAAGCGAACCTACGGGATTACTATTGAATGGAAATGACTTGTATTTTGCTCAAGCAACTGCTAATAAAGTTTCTAAAATAGATATTACTGTTTCGTCACCTACAGTAACAGATGTCGTAACTGGACTGAATGAACCTACATTTTTAGCGTTAAATGGAAATGATTTATATATTTCAGAACTTGGTGGAGGTAAAATTACTAAGGTAGACATTACAGCTAGTTTACCTACAACAACTACTGATGTTGCGATAGGCTTAATAACGCCAGTCGATATAGAATTAATAGGTAATGATTTATATATTGCAGAACCAGATGGAAATAAAATTTCTAAAATAGATATTACAGCCAACTTACCAATAATAGCGACAAATGTTGTAACTGGATTAAATAAACCCCTTCAGTTAACATTAAACGGAAACGATTTATATATTATAGAGAAAAATGGAAATAAAATTTCTAAAATAGATATTACGAATAGTACACCTACAACTGCTACTGATGTACTAACTGGCTTAGACAGTCCTGAAGTTTTAGCATCAAACTCAAGTGATTTATATTTTTCTGAAAATTCATCTACTGCTGGATTTGCTAGGATTGCCAAACTTAGTTTTTCGGCATTATCTATAGATGAAAATCTATTACAGAAAAAAGTAACACTATTTCCAAATCCATCAAAAACCTTATTACATGTTAGTGGTTTAGTTAAAAACGAAAATTATAGTATATATAACGTTTTAGGCGCGAAAATAATGAGTAGTGTAATTTCAAATAAAGAAGATATTAATATTGAGAATTTAGTTAATGGACTATACTTCTTAATATTTGAAAACGGAAATACATTAAAATTCCTCAAGGAGTAAAACAACGCTTACTATCCAAGTTTATAAAATACAACAGTTAAGAACTAAACTCAAAATTTACCTCTTAACTGCTGTTTTTATTTATAAAATGAAAATACAGCAATATGAATCTGCTAATTTTCATATCCCCAACTTTAGAAAACATCATAAATAATCGATGCGTACTCAATAACTTAACGCACCAAATCATAATTTAGGGATGTATTAACCCAACGTGCGCGCTCTATGCTCTACCGCCCACTCTACCATAACATCTAAGACGCTGTGAAATGTTTTTCCAGATTCGGTCAATTCATATTCAACCGTCACCGGAGTTGTGGGATAGACCGTGCGTTTTACAATTCCATTAATCTCGAGATCCTTCAATTCTTTTGATAGCATCCTAGGTGAAATTTTATCAATATTTCGTTCTAATTCCTTAAAACGCTTTTTGCCATACATCAAACTCCCCATGATGGGCAGTTTCCATTTTCCGTTAATTACGTTTAGTGTATCGTTAAGTGCCAAAACATATTGCACCGAACATCTTTTGACTTCTTCTATTTGAATTGCTGTTTCCATCTGCTTACATTGTTACTATACAAAAGTATACCGCTATATTAAAGTACAAGACTTACTATTGTATAGCAAATGTATGTATTTTTGTGATATAACTGTAAAAAAACAAATTAAAATGAGCTTATTAAACGACCTAAACTGGCGCTACGCAACCAAGAAAATGAATGGAGATGTTGTTCCTCAAGAAAAATTAGAGTATATATTAGAAGCTGCTAGATTAGCCCCCTCTTCATCTGGATTACAACCTTACCAACTATTCGTTATCTCTAACAAGGAGTTGCAAGAAAAAATGAAATCTATTGCTTTTGAGCAAAGCCAGATAATTGATGCTTCGCATATTTTGGTTTTTGCTGCTTGGGACGGGTATACCTTAGAAAAAGTTGAAAAAGTTTTTAATAGAACCATGACAGAAAGAGAACTGCCAAATGACACCATGGATGCTTATAAAAATCAGCTTTGGAGCATGTATGAACCACTGGGTGAAGAATGGCACGCAAACCACGCGTCAAAACAAACCTATATTTCGTTGGGAATGGCAATGGCTGCAGCTGCAGAACAAAAAGTAGATGCTACGCCCATGGAAGGATTTATACCTCAAAAATTAGACGAGTTATTGGGTTTGGATAAATTAGGACTCAAAAGTAGTTTGATCCTCGCATTGGGTTATCGAGATGAAGCAAATGATTGGTTGGTAAACATGAAAAAAGTGCGTACACCAAAAGAGCTATTTATAACAGAAATTAAATAAAAAATCATGAAAGACACTATTTTAATTACAGGCGCAACCGGTAATTTGGGTAAACTGGTACTCAATAATCTATTGGAAGAACTTCCTTCGAGTCAAGTATCAATTTTGGTAAGAGATGCAACTAAAGTTACTGAGTTTAAGGATAAAGGAGTTACGGTATATGTTGGAGATTATGATAATTATGAAAGCTTAATTTCAGCATTCAAAACTATTGACAAGCTTTATTTTGTTTCTGGCAGTGACATTGCCAATAGAACCAAACAGCACGAAAATGTAATGAAAGCAGCAAAAGAAGCTGGTGTAAAACACGTTGTTTACACTAGTTTTGTTCGTAAAAATGATACTGAAACTTCTCCAATTGCTGCAGTAGCTGAAGCGCATTTAAAAACTGAAAAGTGGTTAAAAAATTCTGGAATGGCGTATACCATTTTAAAGCATACTATTTATATGGATTTTATTCCTATGTTTTTAGGCGAGCACTTATTAGAAACCGGGGTGGCGTACCTGCCTGCGGGCGAAGGAAAAAATTCTTTTGTAACGCGCAGTGATATGGCAAAAGTTGGTGCCAAAGTGTTACTTTCTGATGCACATAAAAACAAGGAATATGATCTTACAAATACTACAAATGTAACTATGGGTGAGATTGTTGCGCAAATTTCAGAAATTACCGGAAAGCCTATTCAATACGTTTCACCAACGCAAGAAGCATATATCCAAAAACTTTTAAAAGCTGAAGTGCCAGAAGAATATGTGTATATGTTTGCTGTTTTTGCAAAAGCTTTTAAACAAGAAGAATTTATTAAAACAGGAACCACCATCGAATCATTAACTGGAGAAAAACCAACTACAATTAGTGAATTCTTAACTCAGGTATATTCTAAATAAATTAAACACCAACAACTCAAAATGTTTTGAAAACATTATTTTATGAGCATACGTTTTTACCTCTATAAAAGATGAATACCTTAAACGATTTAAAAAAAACAGCAGACACGTTTCCACTGTCAGAAAGAATGCCTGCGCTGTTTTTAGGACACGGAAGCCCAATGAATGGTATTGAAGACAATCAATTTACAAAAGGTTTTCAAAACATTTCCAAAACACTACCTACACCCAATGCTATTGTTTGCATTTCGGCACATTGGTTTACAAAAGGCACAAGAGTTACCGCCATGGAAATGCCAAAAACTATTCATGATTTTGGCAGATTTCCACAAGAATTGTACGAACAACAATACCCTGCAAAAGGAAGTCCTGAATTAGCTTTAGAAACAAAAAACCTGTTACATCCTACCCTCGTAGAATTAGATGAAAAATGGGGTTTAGACCACGGAACTTGGACCGTATTAAAACATTTGTTCCCAAATGCAGATATTCCAGTGGTACAGTTAAGTATAGATTATACGAAGGATGCTTTGTATCATTTTGAATTGGCAAAACAATTGGATGCATTAAGAAATAAAGGCATTTTAATTATTGGAAGTGGAAATATCATTCACAATTTAGGGTTGGTAGATTGGAGAAATTTTAATATTGATAATTATGGATACGATTGGGCCATTGAAGCGAGAGAAACAATCAATAACTATTTGCTAAACGGAGACTACAAGCCTTTGATTCATTATAAAAAAGAATCAAAAGCATTTCAATTGGCGATTCCTTCTCCAGACCATTATTTACCTTTAATTTATACCTTAGGACTTCAACAAAACAACGAGCCCATTCAACTTTTCAACGATAAGTTGCTCGCGGGTTCTTTAAGCATGACGTCATTGAAAATAGGTTAAAAAGATATTACTGAACCATAAATTAAAAACCGATGATCCGATTTGGCTGGTATAAAGATAGATTTGACTACATAAATAGTATTATACTGTTTGACCTTTGTACTTCATAAACCGAATAGAACATGAAAAACATATTAGTCACTGGAGCCACAGGAATTTTAGGCAGTGCTTGTATTAAAAGCCTACTTAAACAAATGCAACCAAATCAAATTTCGGTATTAACTAGAAATGAAGAAAAACGAGCGGAATTAGAAAAACAAGGCTTTAGGGCATTTCTAGGCGATTACAACAACACAGTAGCACTTGAAAAAGCAATGGCCAGCGTAGATACCGTATTATTGATTTCATCTGGCGATACAGGTAACAGAATGCAAGAGCATAAGAATGTTGTGATTTCAGCAAAAAAAAGAAATGTGAAAAATATCGCCTACACCAGTCGTTCATTGGCAGATAGAGCCACAGTATCTAACCCCTTAATGGAAGAACATTATCTTACAGAAAATTACATTAAACAAAGTGGTTTAAATTACATCATATTTCAGAATGCACTTTATATGGACACCATTCCAATTTTTGTGGGTCCAGATGTTTTTGAAAAAGGAATTCCCATGCCTGCAGGCAATGGTGAAGTAGCGTTTGCCTTATGCAGAGAACAGGCAGAGGCAATGGCAAATGTACTCTTAAACGAAGCGTTTAAAAATCAAACCTATAAATTTACTGGCAATGAAACCTATTCCTTTGATGACGTTGCCAAAACATTAACCGAACTATCTGGAAAAGAAGTAACATACAATGCTGTAGATATAACGGATTTTAAAATTGAACTGCTACAAAAAGGCCTGCCCGAACCAATGGTACAAAAAATAATCCATTTTAATGTGGATATCAAAAACGGTCAAGAAGCAACCGTGACAAACGAATTAGAACTAAAACTTGGTAGAAAACCAACAAATTTAAAAGAAGGTCTAAAAGAATTATTTAATCTATAAAACATAGAAAATGTCAAACAAAACAAAAATTGCCTTAGTAACAGGCGGAAGTCGTGGTTTAGGAAAAAATATGGCGCTAGCATTAGCCCATAAAGGATTGGATGTCATCCTCACCTATCACAGTAAAAAAGAAGAAGCAGACAAGGTTGTTTCCGAAATAGAAGCAATGGGCAATAAAGCCACATCCTTACAATTGGATGTAGTTGCCTCAAATACTTTTGACACTTTCAAGGAAGATGTCAAAGCAATTTTAAAATCAAAATTCGAAACCTCAAATTTTGACTATTTAATAAACAATGCAGGCATTGGAGTGCACGCCCCTTTTGACGAAACCACCGAAGCACAATTGGAGAATATGTTCAAAATACATATTAACGCCCCATTTTTCTTAACGCAAAAACTTGCCTCTTTATTGAATGATGAAGGCGGTATTGTTAATATTTCATCAGGTTTGGCAAGGTTTACAACACTTGGCTATGATGCTTATGCAACAATGAAAGGTGGCGTAGAAACATTGACAAAATACCAAGCTAAATTTTTTGGAGAAAGAAAAATTAGAGTGAACGTAGTAGCGCCAGGAGCGATAGAAACAGACTTTGGCGGTGGCGCAGTAAGAGATAATGAAGATTTAAATAATTATATTGCCTCAACAACGGCTCTGGGTAGAGTTGGTTTGCCTGACGATATTGGAAGCGTTGTTGCCTTTTTGTGCACCGATGATGCCAAATGGGTAAATGCACAACGACTGGAAGTTTCAGGTGGCGTAAATTTTTAAATAAAAAAATGTCCATACTTCATATAAAAAGCATTGCTGAATATCACAGACTAATGGAGTTGCCTAAACCGCAACATCCACTAGTAAGTGTTATCAATTTTGATGATATCAAACGCACAAACATTGCAACCTTTTCAAGCATTACGTATGGGTTTTATTCCATCGCATTAAAACAGGTTTTTAATGGCAAAATGAAATATGGTCAGCAAGACTATGATTTTGACGAAGGCGTGCTGGCGTTCATCGCACCAAATCAAATGTTGCGAATTGAAGTAGAAGAAGACCAAAAGTATAATCATTCGGGATGGTTGCTTATTTTCCATCCCGATTTTTTATGGAATACCCCTTTGGCAAAAACACTAAAACACTACGATTATTTTGGGTACGAACTCAATGAAGCTTTGCATCTATCAGAAAAAGAAGAAACGATGCTCAAAAACATTATGCACAACATCAATCAAGAGTATAACTCCAACATTGATCCCTTTAGTCAAGATGTTATTATCTCTCAATTAGCCTTATTGCTCACCTATTCTGAACGCTTTTATCAACGCCAATTTATCACTCGGAAAAAATCCAATCACACCATACTTGAACAATTTGAACACCTATTGAACAACTATTTTAAAAGCGAAGATTTAATACTGAAAGGATTGCCAACCGTTAAAAGCATCTCAAGTTCATTAAACCTATCCTCAAATTATTTAAGTAGATTGCTAAAAACATTGACCGGAAAAAGCACACAGGAATTCATACACGAAAAGCTAATTCAATTGGCAAAAGAAAAACTCTCAACGACCGAATTATCCGTTAATGAAATTGCATACGGATTGGGGTTTGAACATCCACAATCCTTCGGAAAATTATTCAAGAAAAAAACCGAATTGACACCTCTGGAATTTAGAAAAGCGTTTAACTGATAAGTATATAGGGAAGCAGATGTGTTCCCAGGTAAACCAGCCCACCAAAAAAAAATTCTGCCTTGTTTTGAGTTAGGCTCGAATAAAACAGCCTATCTGTAAGTTTTTATGAATGCCAGAATAATTCCAAAGAAAAAAAAACGGAAATCGAAGTGAATTTTCTCCTGATTTCAGATAAAAATATGTGAATATATCTGGATTAATCAAATCGCAATCCTCCCTCTCAAGATATAAATACTATTTTTATACTTTAAAAAAAGAACCACCCATGCCAAAACTTGAAGTAATACAAGAGAATAACGATTATATAGTTGTTAATAAAATGGCTGGACTTATAAGCGAAAAGAGTCCTTACGAGTCTGTCACTGTAGAAACTCAAGTGCTAAATCACCTTTTAAAATCTAAACGCAAACCCTATGTTGGCGTGATACACCGGTTAGATCGCGTAACCAGTGGCGTATTGGTTTTTGCAAAAAAAAAGAGTGTTTTGGTGGCATTTAATCATCTTTTAAGTAGCAGAAAGGTTCAAAAAACCTATTTGGCAATGGTTAAAAACGAGCCTCGTCAAAACAAAGAAGTCCTAAGCAATTTTCTCGTAAAAAACAATCAGGAAAAAAGAGCAGATATCGTGCCGACCAAATCAAAAGACACTTTAGATTGTATGCTTTCCTATCAAGTGATAGGCAAAAACGATTATGGCTATCTTCTGGAAGTAAAACCGAAGACAGGTCGATTTCATCAAATAAGAGCCCAATTGGCGCATATAGGACTTCCTATTATTGGAGATGAAAAATACGGTTCAGAGCAAGTCTACTTTCCCTTATCCATATGTTTACACGCCTCAAAATTCACTTATCAAGTTTCTGGGTCCAATGAATTTGAAACCTTCGAAGCCCCTAAGCCCACAAATGAATTTTGGAATATCTAATGTTACTGAAACCTTGCCATATTCCATTGCTCAAATAATTGAACTAAGATTTCATTCCCCAAAAAAGTATATTTTTTTTTAAAAGCCTTCAATATTACCTGAAGAAAAACGACCTTTATAGTACAAAGGCCTCAACCCATAAGCGTCACTCTATTTCAAAACCAAACGAACAATGACAAAGAAACTGATAGTACTCCTTCTCCTCTTATATACTTTTCAGCAGGTAACTGCTCAAAGCAAAGATTTACAATGGTTAGATCTTGAGCTTTCCAATTACCAATATCCCTATAAAGTGTCCACAATAACCTTGAACATTCAAGAACAAGCGTTAAAAATGGCCTATATGGATATCATACCAGATAACTACAATCATAAAAATATCGTTTTAATGCACGGTAAGAACTTTAATGCTGCGTATTGGCAAACTACAATTGCTGCGTTAACCAAAGAGGGCTTCCGGGTCATTGTACCCGACCAAATAGGGTTTGGCAAATCATCAAAACCTGCGCATTTTCAATATACCTTTCAACAACTCGCGCAGAATACAAAAACCTTACTTGATACGTTGAAGATCACAAAAACTGCCATTTTAGGCCACTCCATGGGCGGAATGTTGGCAACACGTTTTGCGCTAATGTATCCTGAAACCACTGAAAAACTTATTTTAGAAAATCCAATTGGTCTAGAAGACTGGAAAATCAAAGTGCCTTACAAACCTGTGGAATGGTGGTATGACAATGAATTAAAAAAGGACTATAACAGCATTAAAAAATACCAACTAGAAAGTTATTATGACAACAAGTGGAATCCCGATTATGACCAATGGGTAAATCTATTGGCGGGATGGACTTTAAATTCAGAATATAAAACCATCGCCTGGAATGCAGCCCTCACCTATGATATGATTTTCACTCAACCCGTGGTTTATGAATTTAAGAATATTACTGCGCCTACCTTATTAATAATTGGCACAAGAGACCGTACCGCCCTAGGCAAACCATTGGTTTCTGAAGAAATAAGAAAAACAATGGGACGTTATAACCTCTTAGGAAAAAAGACCCAAGAAAGCATTCCTGACGCGCAATTATTTGAAATAGAAAACGTAGGTCATTTGCCACATATTGAAAAATTTGAAGCATTTATCAAACCATTGGTAAAATTTCTAAAGTAATAACTATTAGAGATTTTTTTTAAAATCATCAAAGCTCTAAAACTCCGATGATCCCGAAAAATGGCAATAAATACTATAGTAATGGAAGTATGGCGAATGGTATACGCTACAGTGGAATGGGCTAATATTTGGATGTTTTTCTAGATAATCCTCATGATTGTCAAAAATTTCCCAAAGAAAAACCTTAAAAACTATCCGTCATTTCACATATTAATCGTAATATTGCAATAAATGAATTAAAGAACGCATGGGATTAGTTAAATCAGAAATATTTACCGACCAACAAAACGAAATTGCACTCTTTGCCAAAGTGTTTGGTCATCCTGCGCGCGTTGCCATTCTTCAACATTTATTTAAGATCAACTCTTGCGTTTGTGGCGATTTGGTTAATGAAATCGGCTTGGCACAGCCCACCATCTCGCAACATTTAAAAGAGCTGAAGCTTTTAGGATTAATCAAAGGCAATGTAGAAGGCACCAGTGTTTGCTATTGCATCCATAAGGAAAATTGGACCGCAATGAAAACGGTAATGGCTCAATTTCTTGATCAAGACTTGTCTCAAAACCAAGACTGTTGTTAAACCAGTTCAATTCACACTAAAAACAGATTCACAATGAAATTATCAGAAGTAAAATTGGCTTTGGAAAAATTAGAAACCCTAAGCTTCCAATTACCAAATGGCGATTTGGTACCAAGTCACTTTCACGTCACTGAAATTGGTAAAATCACCAAACATTTTATCGATTGTGGCGGTACGGAACGACGTGAAGAAGTCATCAATTTTCAACTGTGGAATGCAGCAGATTACGATCATAGGTTGCACCCCGAAAAGCTAACCCAAATCATAGAGCTATCTGAAAAAGTGATTGGCTTAAAAGATGCTTCCATTGAAGTAGAATATCAAGGTGACACCATTCAAAAATTCGGACTCGATTTTAACGGAAAACATTTCTTGCTTACCACTAAACAAACCGATTGTTTGGCTAAAGACCAATGCGGTATTCCTGAAGAAAAACCAAAATTAAAATTCTCTGAATTGCAAACCGGTGCCTCATGTGCGCCAGGCAGTGGTTGTTGTTAATCTAAAATACCTGTATCATGTCCTTATTTAATGCCATCAAAAAAAACATTGAAAACTTAGAGGTTTCCGATATTTCAAACGAGCGTAAAACCATACTGGCTCCATTGATTGAATTCATACAAAAAAAGGTGAACGCCAAACAAAGCATTCGCATCAACTTTATTTGCACGCACAATTCGCGAAGAAGTCATTTATCACAAGTTTGGGCACAAACCATGGCGCATTATTTTAATATCAAAGACGTGTCTTGTTACTCTGGAGGTACGGAAGCTACCGCACTATTTCCAATGGTTGCAGAAACGTTAAAACACTCGGGGTTTAAAGTTATACCGCTTTCCGAAGGCAAAAATCCAGTGTACAGTATTAACTATGCCAGCAACACACATCCTGTGATTGGCTTTTCAAAAAAACTGGATAACGCTTTTAATCCCAAATCAGAGTTTGCAGCGGTGATGACCTGTGACTCGGCTAGTGAAGCCTGCCCCTTTGTTTTGGGTGCTGTTGCACGAATTCCAATTACGTTTGAAGATCCCAAAATTTTTGACAACACCCCTCAACAAGCCAAAAAATATCAAGAACGCAGTTTGCAAATTGCAAGCGAATTATTTTACGTCTTTTCTCAAATCCGCAGCAACTAATGACCAAAAAAAAATTAAGCTTTCTTGATAGAAATCTAACTTTATGGATTTTTGCTGCCATGGCCATTGGCATAGGGCTTGGCTACTTTATCCCCACTTTTCCCAATATTATTAACGCGTTGAGCAGCGGAACCACAAATATCCCCATTGCAATAGGTTTAATCGTAATGATGTACCCGCCTTTGGCAAAAGTGAATTATACACTCTTACCAAAAGTATTCAAAAACACCAAAATACTCTCCATTTCACTCATTCTCAATTGGATTATTGGCCCCATTTTAATGTTTGTATTGGCGATTACCTTTTTAAGGGACTATCCAGAGTACATGGTAGGACTTATTTTAATTGGTCTTGCCCGTTGCATTGCCATGGTTTTAGTGTGGAACGATCTTGCGGAAGGAAGTAGCGAATACGGTGCAGGCTTGGTGGCTTTAAATAGTATTTTTCAAGTGTTTGCCTATAGTTTTTACGCCTGGCTTTTTATTACCGTGCTCCCACCCTATTTCGGATTTGAAGGCGCCATCGTTGACATTTCAATTGGTGTTATTGCTGAAAGTGTCGCAATCTATTTAGGCATTCCCTTTATTCTGGGCATTTTGAGCAGACTTATTCTCGTCAAACTAAAGGGTGAGGCTTGGTACACCAACAAATTCATTCCTACACTTTCACCCTTAACCTTAATAGCACTGCTTTTTACAATCGTGGTTATGTTTTCATTAAAAGGCGAATTGATTGTTGAAATACCAATGGACGTGCTCATTATCGCAATACCCTTACTCATCTATTTTACGCTCATGTTTATCATCGGGTTTTTCTTTACCAAAGCCATGGGAGCCACTTATGATAAAACCGCTGCGGTGGCATTTACTGCAGCAGGTAATAATTTCGAATTGGCCATTGCGGTGGCCATTGCGGTTTTTGGGCTCAATTCTGGGCAAGCCTTTACGGGCGTCATTGGCCCCTTGGTTGAAGTTCCTGCCCTAATTTTATTGGTTCGGGTATCGTTCTGGTTAAGAAAAAAGTACTTCGGAAATCATGGAGCAACATAAAAATATGAATTCCTAAAACACTCTTTTTATATTATTCCAGATTCAAACACCAACACAATCAACCTATTGGCAAGAATGTCTTAGAAATGTCGCCAGCAAACCGTTACCAAAAGCGAGTTGCTGTTATCGTATTGTTGGAACACTAATCCAACACTAAATATGCCCTACTTGCAGAAGAAATGTTCGATTACGGTAACCAGGAAGACCAAAATTATCTCGCTATTTTTCATCGTTCAGTCTTAATCCTTTTAGCCATTCCTGCGGAATATGATCCTGCCTCTCATCCTTTAGCTGAATAAACAAGCCAAAATAACAGGCCTAAAAGTACTTGGCACGAATTTTTGAAATTATCAGATGGTCTGGTCTGTTCTCACTTTTACAGCAATTGCTTCCTTGGCATTTTAAAAACATTGCATTATGGCTATTACTCACTGTTATGGTATCTACTCAATGCGCTTAATATTTTAAAAATCATTTTACCAATCGTCTTAGCCCATAAGACAAAAAATGGAAGAATTAAACTTCAATATCCCAACTTATTAATAATCATAAAACAAAAGCCTTGACACTGTTTAAACTACCATTTTAACTAAAAACGATTCATTATTTGTTATTAAGGTGATAAATTCATTACTTACAAAAGGTTTTGAAAACAATTACCAACAAGGCAATCTTCTTGTAGACCTACCGCATGCATCAAAAAAAAAGGCATCTTATTAATACCAATCCTTATGAAAAACAGAACTATAGAAATAAAATGGGCGATCATGTTTTCCGTTGTAGGCCTCCTTTGGATGTGTCTTGAGAAATTTTCGGGGCTTCATGGCCAGTATATTGACTACCACCTGTACCTCACCAATCTTTTTGCAATTCCCGCTATTTGGATGATGGTCCTGGCCCTAAAGGATAAAAAAAATAATTATTTTAATAGGAGCATGGGTTACAAACAGGGGCTAATTTCTGGGATCATTCTATCTGTTTTTATCGCTGTGCTGAGCCCTCTTTCCCAATGGATCACCACATTTGTAATAACACCAGAGTACTTTCCTAACGTGATTAAACGCTCGGTTGAGCTAGGCTATTATGAAACCACTGCCCAAGCGGAAGCCAATTTCAATTATAAAAATTACGCCATTCAAGGCGCAATTGGGGCTTTAATTATGGGCATTGTCACTACAGCAATCGCAATGATTTTTATTAGATCAAAAACCGTTAACGCCTAAAAATATAAACTTATGGCTACAGCAAGCGTTTATCTCACGTTCGACGGAAATTGTGAGGCAGCTTTTAAATTTTACCATTCTGTTTTTGGTGGTGATACCCTTCACTTCGGAAAATTAAAAGACATGCCCAACGACGGGAGCAATCAAAACCCGATGTCGAAAACTGAAGGCAACAAAATCGTGCATGTTTCGCTGCCTATCAGCAAGGAAACTAACTTAATGGGGAGTGATGCCTTTGGAGTTTATGCTAAAGATTTGATAGTTGGCAATAATTTTTCCGTGGCCTTAAATGTGGATAACAAATTAGAAGCAGATCGCTTATTTGAAGCCCTTTCAGAAGGAGGGAACATAACCATGCCACTAAATAAAACGTTTTGGGGTGCTTATTTTGGAATGTTGACAGATCGATTTGGCATCAATTGGATGATGAATTTTGACTTATAAAGAAGTATGACAAATCGAAGTATTTTCAGAAAGTTCCTTAACTCTTTCTAATTATCAATGCTTTTATTTATCGTTTTTCGATATAATTTCGTGTCGTTATTCCACACTTAATTCGACCGCTCCAAACCGAATAGAAAATCTAGAAGGTTTTCTCAAGCTGCATCATATCAATGCATTGATTTTACAGCTTATTGTAAGCGGTTTTTATTCCGCTCAAATTTCAATTCTATTTTTTTATTCAGTTCGCGCAACTTTATTTCAGATATAATTCTTTAAACTGCTCAAGTCGATTTCCCGGAATCACTATTTTCCACATCTCTTTTTTTGCAATAATATTTTTATCTGCCAGTCTTTTTCCGTCAGTATAAGTGCGGTAAATTAAAGTGTAACACAAAATAAGTACAACGAATGCAGTTTCGTTAATCAAATCTGAGGTATTCAACCAGAATAGAATTCCGAAAGGTGCTAAAATTAAAATATAAAAGGTTAACAAATTTTTCATTTTTGTCTGGTTTTATATGTATCTAACGAGCTTGTGGTTAAAATTAGTTGCGTGTCTCCAACTCCAATCTACAAAACAAAAACGGAATGGAATATGTTCGTGAGACTAGCTCCACATGAGCTACGCCCTAAAAATCAACTATAAATGTGCTTACCCGTTATTTATTTTATTCATAAATGTATTGAATAGTACTTTCCAAAGCACCATCATAATAATAGGTTGCTGTTTCAGGAAAATTTGATGCGTTATAAGTATATTGATATGCCAGGAAAACAGAATTAGTTCCACTAGAATTATTGGTCTCGGTTAAAAGGTTGTTTTCGGAACTATCGATGTAACCCGAAAAATCAATATTAATTAGGCTTAAGGTTTCTATATTGGCAATATTCTTATAGATTCCGTTTTTTGTATCGTAGTCGTAAGAAGTTACAAAGTCTGCAGTAGTTTCCGTTTGGGTTTGACCATTGTTACGGGTAATAATGGTTTCATTGATAAGGTTGGTTTGTGCATTATGATCTCCACTATATTCTTTTTCGGTAATGGTTCCATCGGCATTATAGGTTAAATCAAACTTTAACCCTTCAGTTCCTGAGCTAATATAAACAGTATACGATGCTAATTTATTACTTGAGTTATATTCCAGAAGCGTATAATCTGTTATATCTTGGTTGGGTGCAATCGAATTTATTCTTACTAACATATCATTGTCGTAGATATATTCATATTTAAACCCTTCCGAATCTATGATAGAGGTTAAAAAGTTGCCATCATATGAAAATACTTCTGTTAAAATATCTCCATCATAATTTATAATTCGCTCTTTGAGTAAAATTGAACTTTCTGGGATGGGATTATCATCGCCATTATTAGAATCATTATCACAAGACATAAAAGTAAAAATTAAAGAAAAGGCAATTAGAGCATGTTTTAAAGTCATTTATTTTGTTTTTTTGGGTTGTATTTTATTATAAGTTTTATATTCAATATGTTGCCGCTCGCAAGGGCCAATCTCAAAAAAAGCAAGCAGACTGTACTAAAATGAGCTGATTTTAAAGTTTTGCTTCCCCTTCTATGAGTGATTTAATATTGGCGTAACTATTCCCCAAGGCTTTTTGACTTTCTGCTTCATTAAGCCAAGCTACTTTCGTAATGCCTTCGCTTTCCTCCGGATTTAGTTCACCCACGTAGGTGGTCTTCATCTCAAACCAATGGGTGATTTTAATTTTATGTCTTCCGTTGCGCTTAAAAATATGATAGGTAGATTCTAATGGCTTTACAATCTCAAGCCCCTTAACGCCAGTTTCTTCTTCAACTTCTCTAATCGCGGTTTCTTCAATGGTTTCATTGCGCTCTGCCTTTCCTTTGGGCAAATCCCATTTGTCATTGCGATAAATAAAGAGGATTTCACCTTTTGAGTTGTACACTTTTCCTCCCCCTGCAACAACATTAGGTAATTTTTTTAAAAATTTCTTGAGCAGCTTGTCTTCCTTTTTACCAATGAGGTGCACCTTTGGGAGCGAGGTCTTGTTTAAGACCTTAATTACCTTACCAATACGCACTTTTGAGAGCAGGTAATTTTTAAAACCCTCTTCCGCTTCAACTTTAGTCGTCAAAACTATGGGTTTATCATTTACAAAGACATTGTGCATTGTTGGCATTTCTTGGATGAGCCTGTAAAAATATCATTTTTATCATGTTCTCAAACATTTTTAAAATTAAATTTATTCAAATTTAAAAAAAGCGTATAGTTAAAAATCCGTAGTTTTGTGCTATGATTTTTGACAAAGAAACCGCAAAAAAAACAGCCGAGCTTTTATTGCAAGTTAATGCCATAAAGTTACAACCCAACGATCCGTTCACTTGGGCTTCTGGTTGGAAATCGCCCATTTATTGCGATAATAGAATTGTACTCTCCTATCCTCCCATACGAAATTACATTCGCACCACAATGGCCAAACAAATAGAAGCCCACTATGGTAAAGTAGACGCTATTGCAGGTGTCGCAACTGGGGCCATTGGAATGGGCATTTTGGTTGCTGAATATTTAGGTCTGCCTTTTGTATATGTGCGACCAGAACCAAAATCACACGGAAGACAAAATCAAATTGAAGGCTACATTGAATCTGGACAGCATGTTGTAGTTATCGAAGACCTTATTAGTACAGGAAAAAGCAGTTTAAATGCTGTAAAAGCATTAAAAGAAGCCAATGTACATGTTAAGGGAATGCTCGCTATTTTCTCTTACGGTTTTGAATTAGCTACTAAAAACTTCGAAGACGCTCATATAGAATTATTCACCTTGAGCAATTATGACAATCTTTTAGAACAAGCACAGGAGACACTATACATCAACAAAAAAGAGCAGCAAATACTTTCACTCTGGAATGCTAATCCTAGTGAATGGACTGGTAAATAATTTAAATCAACACATTACGATGAAATTAGAATCAAAAAAAACCATCATACCCAAATCGGCCAAAGAGACCTTCACCTTTTTATCTGATGTGAAGAATTTTGAACAGTTAATGCCCGAAAACATTAGTAAATTCGAAGTGTTGGGCGAGGATAAATTTTTGTTTGCGCTCAAAGGGATGCCCGAAATTGTACTTAAAAAGAAAGAAGCCCTTCCCAATACCAAAATTATTTTAGGCGCTGCTGGCGGTAAATTAGATTTTTCATTAACCGCATATATTCTAGAACTTACGGAAGATACTAGTGAAGTACAATTAAAATTTGAAGGTGAATTTAATGCGATGATGGGCATGATGATCAAAGGCCCCATTAACAAATTCATTGAAACCTTGGCAACGAACTTGCCCCAGAAAGTTTAGTACAGCAATTTTACCTCCTTAAGATCAAAGGTTTTTAACAGCTCATCTTCGAGCATAATTTGGAGCAAGCCCGAGTGGGTAACGCCTTTTATAAAGCCAGAAAACCGGACACCTTCAACTGTTTCAAACGTTGAAGGTTTTTCTTTTCTAAAGAGTTCCGCTTCGTAATCTTTTTTGACCATTTCAAGCTCGCCCCGTTCTAACCGTGCAAATTCGTATTCAATGTGTTGCACCATGCGTTTTAAGAGATGGTCCAAATCATAATCAATGCCTGTGATCAACTTTAAGGAGCTTGCGTTGGGTAAATTTCCAAATTCGGTTTGATTTACGTTAAGTCCAATCCCTATGATTGTGCTTTCCAATTTTTGATTCTTGATGGTGTTTTCGATCAGAATCCCTGCAATTTTCAAATTATCTGCCATAATGTCGTTGGGCCATTTCACAAACAAAGGCCTTAAATGAAACTCTCGCAAAAGCTTCAGCAAGGCCAACGACGTTGCCATACTAATATAAAAGGAGTGATTGATCTTTAAGAAGGCAACCTTAGCATAGATGCTAGCTGTGAGATTTTTTGATGCCTGCGATTGCCATTGCGTTCCCATTTGACCTCGACCTTGCAACTGTTGATTTGCGACAACGACCGTAAAGTTTTTGAGCTGTTTATGGGACTTCAAATCCCTTAAAAATGAATTCGTAGAGTCAATGGCATCAAGTTTGATAATATGCATGCGAGCGGGCAGATGAAAATTATAGATATCTTATGAATTTTTACCGCTTGTAAACCGCAAAAAAACAATAACTTTGCACAAAATTAAACCAAATTAATGGCTAAAAAAAATGTAACTCAAGATCAACTCATAACCACAATTATTGCTGGCATTGAAGATGTAAAGGGTAAAGAAATAACACTTTTAGACCTCAGGGAGATTGAAAATACGGTATGTGATTACTTTATCATTTGCGAAGGCTCCTCAAACACACAAGTGAACGCTATTGTAAATTCTGTTCAGAAAAAAGTGAGCAAAGAACTTAAGGATAATCCATGGCATGTAGAAGGCAGTGACAATGCCGAATGGGTGTTGATGGACTATGTTAATGTTGTAGTTCATGTGTTCCAAAAACAAATTAGAACGTATTACGACATAGAAAGTCTTTGGGGAGATGCGAAGACCACTGTGATCGAGACAAGTTATTAAAGACAAGTATTAATAAATAAATATCACGGTTGTGATAGATACATATGGCAAAAGACAACAAAGATTTAAATAAAAAACCAAAATTCAGTCCGTATTGGATTTACGGTCTCGTTATAGTTGCATTTTTAGGGTTTCAATTGATCTCTGGAGGTTTAGGGGGCAGCGATGTTAAACAAATCAACCCTACCCAGTTTTTTGAGTACATGAAAGATGGTGATGTAGACAAAGTTAACATCATCAACAATCGTGAAGCTCGTGTTTTTTTAACCAAAGATGCGGTGAGCAAAGAAGTTCATAAAGGTTCAAAACCAAACAACATTCTGCCTTCTGTTACTGCGCAACCCAACTACAAGTTTGAGTTTGGGGACTTAAAATTGTTTCAGGAAGAAATTAATAAAATAAAAACGGATAACAACCTCAACGTCCCTGTTTCATTTAAAACAGAGGAAAACGTTTGGGGTAATTTCATATTTTCTCTCCTTCCGTTTGTATTGATTATTGGCGTTTGGATCTTTATCATGAGACGTATGTCAAGCAGTGGTGGCGGAGGTGCTGGCGGACAACTTTTCAATATAGGAAAATCTAAGGCCAAACTTTTTGACGAAAAAACCGATGTTAAGACTTCTTTTAAGGATGTGGCAGGTTTAGAAGGTGCTAAGGAAGAAGTACAGGAAATCGTTGATTTCTTGAAAAATCCAGAAAAATACACCTCTTTAGGAGGAAAAATACCGAAAGGGGCTTTGTTGGTAGGTCAACCAGGAACTGGTAAAACCTTATTGGCAAAAGCAGTGGCAGGTGAAGCCAAAGTGCCCTTTTTCTCATTATCTGGATCAGACTTTGTTGAAATGTTTGTGGGAGTAGGTGCGTCTAGGGTACGTGACCTTTTTAAGCAAGCCAAAGACAAATCGCCAGCGATTATTTTTATTGACGAAATTGATGCCATTGGTCGTGCCCGAGGTAAAAGCAATTTCTCAGGTTCTAATGACGAACGCGAGAATACCTTGAACCAATTGTTAACCGAAATGGATGGTTTTGGCACCAATACTAATGTAATTGTACTGGCAGCAACCAACCGCGCCGATGTTTTGGATAAAGCCTTAATGCGTGCCGGACGTTTTGACAGACAGATTTTCGTAGACCTCCCAGATGTGCGTGAACGTCAAGAGATTTTTGAAGTCCATTTGAGACCTATCAAACAATCTGAGAAGTTAGATGTTGAATTTTTAGCCAAACAAACCCCTGGTTTTTCTGGTGCCGATATTGCGAACGTTTGTAATGAAGCTGCTTTGATTGCTGCCCGTAAAGGCAAAAAAGCGGTGGATAAACAAGATTTCCTTGATGCGGTTGACCGTATCGTAGGTGGCCTTGAAAAGAAAAACAAAATCATCACCAAAGACGAGAAAAAAGCGATTGCTTATCACGAAGCTGGCCATGCCACTGTAAGTTGGATGTTAGAACATGCTGCACCCTTGGTTAAAGTAACCATTGTGCCAAGAGGCCAATCTTTAGGTGCTGCATGGTATTTGCCAGAAGAACGCTTAATCGTTAGGCCAGAGCAGATGCTTGACGAAATGTGTGCTGCGCTTGGCGGTAGAGCTGCTGAACGCGTTATTTTTGATAAGATTTCAACCGGTGCCTTAAGTGATCTGGAAAAAGTAACCAAACAAGCAAGAGCCATGGTAACCATTTATGGTTTAAGTGAGAAGGTGGGTAATTTAACCTATTACGATTCTTCAGGACAGTCGGAATACAATTTCTCAAAACCTTATAGTGAGCAAACTGCAGAACTAATTGATAAGGAAATTTCTGATATCATTGAAAAACAATACCAACGTGCGATTGCACTTCTAGAAGAAAATAAGGATAAATTGACGCAATTAGCAGAAGTACTCCTTGAAAAAGAAGTCATTTTTAAAGATAACTTAGAAAAAATCTTCGGAAAACGCCCTTTTGCTAAAAGAGAATTGATAACCCCAGTGGAGCCAGAACAATTGGCTGAAGAAATCAAAATCGAGGACAAGGAATAGAAGCCTTGCCTTAAATTCACATAAAAAACTTAAAATATCGCATCGATACTTTAAGTTTTTTTATATTTGGTCAACCCGATTTATTAAAGGCTAACAGCTAATTTATTACATGAGTCTATTTCGTAAAATCTTCGGCTTAAAGAATACACCCGAAGAAACCATAAAAAACGAAGAGAGAGGCAAATATATGCCTGAAGTTAAGTTGCCTATTGATGAACAATTCACGATCAACTTTAAAGCTAACGGTGGCAAATTTCTGTACTGTGAAAACATGCAGGAAATTCAAGAGAACCTAAAATTTATTCTGAAGGAAAACCACTGGGAAAATGACATGGTCTATCTTTATGATGAGCAACTCAAGGAATTGTTTAAAAGCATGAACTTTAGCGTCTCCAAAAAAGTATCTGACTGTACGTACTTCTTTTCAACATGCGAATACCTTATTTCGGACGATGGGTCCTTATTAATTTCATCCAATCAAATTGCTGAGAAAAAATTAAAGGAACTTCCAGACCATTTTATCATTTTTGCCACCACTAGCCAATTTGTTCAGAATATTGGTGAAGGTTTAAGGGGCATTAAACATAAAAGCAAAACTAAATCTAAAATACCAACCAACATTACAACCATAAAACACTTTAAAACCATAGAGGATAAAGATTTTTTATCCTATGGCAGCAGTTCCAAAGATTTGTATTTATTGCTCTTAGAAGATTTATAGATGAAAGAACTTCGCACGCGTGCCTTATCTGGCGTCATATACATTTCCTTGTTGATTTTTTCGCTGTTTTGGCAACATGCACTCATTGTTCTTTTCTTTCTATTTGGCATGGTGTGTATGGGCGAATTTAAAAAGCTCATCCAACTCAAAAGCAATTGGCCTTATTTTATTTTTACACTGCTCTATTTGGGATTTGCCTATTGGGAACTCATTTCAAGTACCACGTCGGGCTATTTGGAAGCGTCACAGATCATTTTAGTGATCACTATTTTTGTGCAACTCATATTGATCAAGGATTTGTTTTCAGAAAAAACCATCCCGCTTTTTGAGTCTAAACGATTCATTATAACTACATTCTATTTATCGAGTGCTTTTGTGTTCTTGATCTCGATTGCCAATTTTCAGCATCAATTTACCCCGTTCTTATTATTAGGGGTGTTCATATTGGTGTGGGTCAACGATACATTTGCTTTTATAGTTGGTAAAAATTTTGGGAAACAGAAATTGTTTCCAAGTATTTCGCCAAAGAAAACAGTAGAAGGCTTTTTGGGCGGATTGTTTTTTGCCTGTATTGCCAGCTATTTCATTGCGAGATTTACAGAGACACTTAATTTTACCCATTGGTTAATGTTGGGCATTATTGTAAGTGTCTTTGGCACCTTGGGAGATTTGATTGAATCAAAATTTAAACGCCAGGCCAAAGTAAAAGACAGCGGTGTCATCATGCCCGGGCATGGCGGACTTTTAGATAGACTAGATAGTATTATATTTGCTGCACCATTTGTATTTTTGTATTTAAGATTCATCACTTATGTTTCATAAAGAAGGTTATAAAATTATTTTACTCACATTTGCCATAGTCGTGGCTTCTGTTTTATTGATAGATTATTTTATTGCATTGCCATGGCTTCGCACGGTTTTAATGCTTGGCGTGGTTATTTTATTGATTTTGATCCTTCAATTTTTTAGAAACCCGAAACGGAACACCATCCTTGGTGAACATACCGCCATTGCTCCGGTAGATGGAAAAGTAGTGGTGATTGAAGAAGTCTTTGAAAAGGAAGTTTTTAAAGACAAGCGCATACAGGTCTCAGTATTTATGTCCCCCATCAATGTGCACGTGACCCGTTACCCTATTAGTGGCAAGGTTACCTATAGCAAATACCACCCTGGGAAGTATCTCGTAGCATGGCACCCTAAGGCCAGTGAGGAAAATGAGCGTACCACCGTTGTGGTTGAAAACGATAACTTCGGAAAGGTCTTGTACCGCCAAATCGCTGGTGCTATGGCCAAACGTATCGTTAATTATGCTAAAGTTGAAGATGAAGCCATACAAGGCGCGGATTCTGGCTTTATCAAATTTGGATCTCGGGTAGATTTATTTTTACCTTTAGATGCTGTCATTAAAGTAAAGCTCAACCAGAAAGTAAGAGGAGGCGAAAGTATTATTGCCGATATCGAAAAATGAGTTCAGAAGATCTAAATAAAGCGTTTGAAGATGCGGTAGAACGCATCAACAGCTTTCACGAGCCCTTTCCTGCCGATTTTCTCTTGCGTCTCTACGCGTATTTCAAAAAAGCCAGTAATGACTACACAGGCCCAAGTAGCAGCAAACCCATTATCAATGCCTTTAAGACCAATGCCCTCTTTCAGGTAAAAGATGTATCTCCCGATGAGGCCAAGCGTATTTATATTGATTTGGTGAACAATTACTTTTTGTACAGAAAATAAAAAAAGCAGAACCTTTTTCAGATTCTGCTTTTTCACCTTAGGAAAACGTATGATTAATTAGACCGAAGGGCTTTGATGAGCTCTTTCTTTTTCATCTTGCTTCTTCCGTTAATACCAACAGTCTTTGCCTGCTCATACAACTCTTTCTTCGTTCGCTCTTCATAAGGACTGGCATGACCACCTTTTTCACCAGAATTCTTGGTGTAGGCTATTCGTGCAGCTTTTTCCTTACTATAGCCTTCACCTCGCAAAGCTTCATATTGAGCATCGTTTTTGATACTCGCGCCATGATCTTTCTGTTTTCCCATTGTTAATTAAAATTTAGATTTAAGCTTCTTGATCTTCATGTTTCCCTTCGTATACTTCTTCTACCAATTTAGAGCAAAATGCTGGTAAATCGTCAGGGTTTCTACTGGTAACCAAACCTTCATCCACCACAACTTCTTCATCTACCCAATTGGCACCTGCATTGATCATATCTTTCTTAATAGAACTGAACGATGTAATCTTACGCCCTTTCAATACATCAGCTTCAGCCAACAACCAAGGTCCATGACAAATGGCAGCAACTGGTTTATGGTTCTCAAAGAACGAACGGGTAAAATTCACTGCATCTTTATTTCGTCTCAATTTATCTGGGTTAATAACTCCACCGGGAAGCACCAAAGCATGATAGTCCTTTTGGTTTACTTCACTCAAGGTTTTATCTACAGTATACTCGGGTCCCCAATTTCCGTTAGCCCATGATTTTATTTTTCCTTTTTCTTCGGAAATAATATGCACATCCGCACCCGCTTTTTTTAAGGCATCCAGAGGCTCTTTTAATTCACTTTCCTCAAATCCGTTTGTTGCTAAAATTGCTACTGTTTTTTTATTTAAATTTTCCATAATATGTATATATTTTGATTATTTAGTTCAACACTAATATACAAATTGAAATACCCGAAACCCAATGTAAGCAACGGTTTAACGAAGATTTAATAAAAGGTGTTAAAAAGATTTAACATTTATGAGAGAATCTTGACCAGTAATTCTCTAAGCAAATCTGCTTGCGGTATCGCATTGGAATTCACCCCTTTGCTCTTAACATCAAATTCTCTTAATGTCGCAATAACTTGACTCACTTTTCGCATCGGGAAGTTTTGTGCAGCAACAAGATACTCCTCCACAAAATATGGATTGATGCCAAGAGCGGATGCTACACTTCTTGGCTTTTTATCCTGCAATCCATGCAAATGCAGCAATTGGGAAAAGAAGCCGAAGAGTAAAGCTACCGTCATAACCATGGGATTATCCTTTGGATTCTCACCAAAATAATTAACAATCTTAAATGCCTTGAGCGTATCGCGATAACCAATGGCTTTTCGCAACTCAAAATTATTATAATCTTTGCTTATGCCAATGTTTTGCTCAATATGCTCTGGGGTAATCTGAGTGCCTACTGGTAAAACGATTTTCAATTTACTGAGTTCGTTGTTGATCTTACCCAAATCGGTGCCTAAAAATTCCACCAGCATTTGTGAGGCTTTTGGGGTGATACTGTAGTTTTGCCCCGAAAGCACGCGATTGATCCAAGTGGGTACTTGGTTGTCATAAAGTTTTTTACTTTCAAATACAACACCCGATTTTTTAACTGCTTTATAAAGCGCCTTTCGCTTATCGAATTTTTTGTGCTTGTAATTGATCACCAATACCGTTGTGGTTTGGGGATTATTGGCATAAGCCTTCAAATTATCTATCGTTCTATAGAGATCTTGAGCCTCCTTTAATATTACCACCTGTCGCTCTGCCATCATTGGGTAACGCTTGGCATTACTCACAATGTCCTCAACCGTAACGTCTCGACCATACAGGACCATTTGATTAAACCCCCGCTCTTCTTCCGTAAGGACATTTTTCTCTATATAATCTGAAATAGCATCAATATAATAAGGCTCGTCTCCAATGAGCAAGTAAATGGGCTTGATGTTGCCTTTCTTTATATCTGCTACAATTTGTTTAACGTCTTCCAAGGCTTTGGGCTTCTCTAATTTTGACCTCTAATTATTGAAACATGGGCTCAACGTTTAGATTTCGGTTTATGTAAACTATATTTGAAAAAAATGAGAATTAGTGCTGCAAGAATTAAATTTTCCGAAGTTTACTTTTCGATTCAAAAATAGCGAAAATAAAGTATCTATATTTGATGAGATTCGTAAAAAGTTCATCATTTTACAACCTGAAGAATGGGTGCGCCAGCATACAGTGCACTATTTGATGCAGCATAAGGCTTATCCCAAATCGCTTATCAATGTAGAAAAGGAACTCAAGCTCAACGGGCTCCAAAAACGCTATGATGTGGTAGTTTTTAACCCAGACGGTAGCATTCACCTTATTGTGGAGTGCAAGGCACCTAGAATAAAGATTGAACAATCCACATTTGATCAAATTGCACGTTATAATTTAGAGTTACACGCCAGCTACCTAATGGTCACCAATGGGCTAACACATTACTATTGTCAAATGGATTTTGAACATCGAAAATATATTTTTCTGAAAGACATTCCTTCCTATAATTGAAGCGTATTTTAAATAAAAAAAACATTCAAAATCGAACAAAACTTGAAAATAGCGGTCGTCATATTAAATTGGAATGGAAAGGCATTACTCAAGACCTTTTTACCTTCCGTAGTGAAATTTTCAAAGGATGCGGATATTTATGTTGCCGATAATGCCTCTACCGATGATTCTGTTAATTTTGTGACGCTCAACTTTCCTGAAGTAACGCTTATTCAAAATAAAAGTAACGGGGGTTATGCCAAAGGTTACAACGATGCCCTAAAGCATATTAATGCCGATGTGTACTGTTTGCTCAATAGTGACATTGAGGTGACCGCACAATGGTTGGATCCTATCGTAAAGGAATTTCAAACCCACCCGAAAACTGCTATCGTACAGCCCAAGATTTTAGATTATAAAAACAAAACTCAATTCGAATACGCAGGAGCAGCTGGAGGTTTTATTGACCGCTATGGATTTGCTTTTTGCAGAGGGCGCATTTTTGATACCCTTGAAACCGATCAAGGTCAATATAATGACCGAAGCTCAATATTTTGGGCCTCAGGAGCTTGTCTTTTTATAAGAGCTTCAACCTTTCATAAGCTCAACGGATTTGATACTAGCTATTTTGCGCATTTTGAAGAAATCGATTTGTGTTGGCGCGCCTTCAACTATAATTACAAAGCCCTATATATTGGCGATTCTACGGTATATCACGTAGGAGGTGCTACGTTAGAGGCGGGCAACCCACGAAAAACATATCTGAATTTTAGAAACAGTTTGTTTACGATCACTAAAAATTCAGCTTATTTTTTGCCAAGTACATTAATTATAAGAATGGTATTTGATGGCGTGGCTGCGATTCGGTTTTTAATCCAGATGAAATTCAACCATTTTTGGGCGGTTTTTAGAGCCCATATTGACTTTTATCAACAATTACCTCGCCTTTTAAAGCTTCGGCACTCTTTGCCGAAGAAAAAAAACTACGCTCTTACCAAGTCTATTGTGTGGTCTTATTTCGTTAAGAATAAACACTATTTCAAATTTCTCTAAAAAGTGTTAAAGTTTTAGTTAAAGCCTAAGCGGGCAGGCATTCTTTTATATAATTTTGGTATGTTAACTTTTAACCTATTATTAAAAACCATTATGAAGAAATTAATGCTATTAAGTGTTGCAGGGATGCTAATATTGTCATCTTGCGTGTCTAAAAAGGAATTTTTGGCACTTCAAGAAAAACAGCAAAGCACTCAAGATCTCTTGAATACCGCAACTGTAAAATTGAACAGCTGTCTATCTGAAAAATCCGCTGCACAGGCGCGAGTTGAAGGCATGAAAGACCAATTGGAAGATATGAGAAGAACCAACTTGGATCTTATCAATACTAAGGGAAATTTAACTACGCTTACCCAAAAAGGTGCTGAGAATCTTGAAAAATCCTTAGAGAGTATGAAGGAAAAAGATCTTAAAATTACAAGATTGCAAGATGCATTAACCAGAAAGGATAGTGTAACCTTGGCCATCGTTACCAGTCTTAAAAAGGCAGTAGGCATTAATGATCCAGATATTGAGGTCAATGTTGAGAAAGGTGTCGTATTTATTTCTATCGCCGATAAATTATTATTTCAAAGTGGGAGTTATAACGTCACCACAAAAGCCAAAGATGTGTTGGCCAAAGTAGCTAAGGTAATCAACAGTAAGCCTAATTTTGAGGCTATGGTTGAAGCGCATACCGATAATGTACCTTACAATAAAGGTGGCGTATTATTGGACAACTGGGATTTGAGCGTAAAACGTGCAACTTCAGTAGTGAGAGTTTTAGAAGACTTGCAAGTGAACCCACAGCAATTAATTGCAGCAGGACGTAGCCATTATGTGCCTTTAGTTGAAAATGATACTGCGGAAAATAGAGCTAAAAACAGACGTACTCGTATTGTGGTATTACCTAAGATTGACCAATTCTACGAAATGGTAGAACAGGAAATGAAGAGCATGCAAGCAAATGAAGGAAAATAATTAGCAGTATAAAACGCTAAATTCAAAAGCCCAATCTTTCGATTGGGCTTTTTTTATGTGTATATAAAATCCGAAGGCGTTACTTGAATTTCTAATCGCTCACTTATGAAGTTAAAATATTTCAATACTTCCCTTACCTTCTCTAATGATTCTTGGTTCACTTTCTGAAAGATCTATCACCGTAGACGCTTCATTATCGCCATAACCACCATCAATTACCAAATCTACCAGTTTATCCCATTTCTCCAATATCAGCTCTGGATCTGTGGTGTACTCCAACACATAATCCTCATCACGAATAGATGTGGAGATAATTGGGTTGCCCAAGAGCTTTACAATTTCAAGCGCAATTTTATTGTCGGGCACCCTAATCCCAACCGTCTTCTTCTTTTTAAAAGGATTGGGCAAACTTTTAGAGCCAGGTAACACAAAGGTGTAAGGCCCAGGGAGCGCTCGTTTTAATATTTTAAAGGTAGCGGTATCAATCTGTTTCACGTAATCACTAAGGTTGCTAAGGTCATGGCAAATAAAAGAAAAATTCGATTTTTCCAATTTCACGCCCTTAATGCGCGCCACCTTTTCCAAAGCCTTCATATTATTGATATCGCAGCCTAAACCGTAAACGGTATCGGTAGGGTAAATAATGAGTCCGCCATTGCGTAGCACCTCCACCACCTTTTGGATTTCCTTAGGATTTGGATTTTCCTCATAAATTCTAATTAATTCAGCCATAATATCTATCTTAACTTTACGTTTACAAAGTAAATAATATTTCTACATGAAGCACATTAAATTTTTCCTAGTCGCCATTTTTGCTGTTTTCGCGTTCCAAGCTTGTTCAGACAGTGATACCGTTACCGCCCCAGAAAACAACCTGGAATTAACCTCTCAAGAAATATTAAACGTTTCTTACGGAACTGACAATGACCAAAAATTCGACCTCTATCTTCCTGCCAATAGAACCTTAGATACAAAAGTAATGGTTTTGGTACACGGTGGGGCTTGGTATTCTGGTGACAAACAAGACATGAATGAGATTAAAACGTTAATCCGTCAAGAGTTTCCAGATATTGCCATTGTAAACATCAATTACCGATTGGCCACGGAAACAGTATTTCCTTACCCGATGCAAATTGACGATATCACCACTGTGGTGAATTTGCTCAAAGCCAATCAAAACGACTATGTTATTTCAGATGATCTTGGATTTTTAGGCGTGAGTGCTGGTGCAAACCTGTCGTTATTATGGAGCTATGCGTTCGACACCAATGATCAAGTACAAATGGTGGCTAGTATTGTAGCACCTACCAATTTTACCGATCCTGCCTATTTGGAATCTAACAACCCACTAGTGCTGCAAATAGTAAATGCATTTGGCGAAAATCCCTCTCAAGAATTCTTAGAGGAAATTAGTCCTTACCATCGCGCAACCACCTCATCACCTCCAACGATTTTATTTAATGGGGGCAATGACCCTTTGGTGCCCATAAGCCAAGGTATTGATATGGATGCCAAGCTCACCAGTTTAGGAGTTACCCATTCTTTTACCTTATATCCAGACGAAGGTCACGGTTGGGAAGGTGCTGCTTTTAATGACACTTTCTCCTCCATAAAAAGTTTTATACAAACGCATTTGGAAGATGAGTAATAGGCCAGCTCACCAATACAACGGATTTTTAATAATTTATTTAATAGCAAATACAGTTTATCATTCAGCTGCTAGATAGTATAATATTTAAAGTTTGGGCACTGAGCCCTAGAATCAACCCAAAACATCCAGTTTCGCAAAGCGCAAGAGTAATTTTTTTACGCCACCATGCTCAAAATTGATTTCAGCTTTTGTGTCTGGGCCCTTGCCATCAATCTTTAAGACTTCTCCTTTTCCGAAGCGAGAGTGCTCAACGATATTGCCTACAGCTAAATCGCCATCAAAAATAGTCGTCTTAAAATTATTCTCATTGGCAGCTCCCGCTTTTTTAACAGGCTTTAGATTTTTGGGTGCCACAAACTTTGGGGTTTTTGCCTCAGATTTGCGTTTGATTGGCTTTTTAAACCGAATGCGATTTGGTTCTACATCCCCAAAAATATCGGCACTCAGCATAGGGTTTTGTCTCGGGTCGTTAACCGGAGTCATTACATCAAGATATTGGGCATCGATTTCTTCAATAAAACGACTTGGCTCGGCATCTATAAGTTTCCCCCAGCGGTAACGCGATAAGGTGTAGGTCAAATAGGCTTGCTTTTCAGCTCGCGTCAACGCCACATAAAACAATCGGCGTTCCTCTTCCAATTCGCTACGGGTATTCATACTCATGGCACTTGGGAAGAGATCTTCCTCCATGCCCACAATGTACACATACGGAAACTCCAGGCCTTTGGCCAAGTGAATCGTCATGAGCGCGACGCGATCATCATCTCCTTTATCGTTATCCAAATCTGTAGCTAAAGCCACATCCTCTAAAAATTCAGCAATGTTTCCGGTAGCATCTGCCAATTCCTTTTGGCCTTCCACAAAATCCTTGATACCATTTAAAAGTTCTTCTATGTTTTCTAATCGCTGTATGTCTTCCGGAGTGCTTTCTTTATTGTATTCTCTAATTATTCCAGAAGCTTTAGTGACGTGTTCTGCAAGTTCAAAGGCATTTGCAGACTGGTTCATGACTTGCAAGCTCTCAATCATGGTGACAAAATTCTTCAGCTTGGTTCGGGTGCCTGCATTTACATTGACCTCTGTTTGGTCAATATGTTTCATCACTTCAAAAATACTTTTCTCATAACCATTAGCTGCCACCACCAATTTGTCTACAGTGGTTTGACCAATGGCTCTTGATGGAAAATTAATAATCCGTTTTAAAGCTTCTTCATCGCTTGGATTGATAATTAAACGCAAATAAGAGAGAACGTCCTTAATTTCCTTTCGTTGGTAAAAAGACAAACCCCCATAAATACGATAAGGAACGCCTCGCTTTCTTAATGCGTCTTCCATGGCACGGGATTGTGCGTTGGTACGGTAGAGTATCGCGAAATCACTATCCTTTAGTTGTTCGTTCCTTTTATGGTCAAGAATGGAACTGGCCACAAAGCGCCCCTCATCCCCATCGGTCATTAATCGGTTCACCTTTATTTTTCCGCCTTCGTCATTGGCGGTCCAAACAATCTTATCGAGTTTGGTCTTATTCTTTTCTATTATTGAGTTTGCTGCGTTTACAATGTTTTTAGTAGAACGGTAGTTTTGTTCCAGTCGAAATACCTTCACATCATCATAATCCCGCTGAAAATTGAGAATATTGTTAATATTGGCCCCACGGAAGGCATAAATACTTTGCGCATCATCTCCAACCACACAGATATTCTGAAACTTATCGGACAAAGCCCTCACGATTAAGTATTGGGAGTGATTCGTATCTTGATACTCATCGACCAAAATATAACGAAAACGGTTTTGGTATTTGGCCAACACTTCCGGAAAACGCGTGAGAAGCTCGTTGGTACGCAATAAGAGATCATCAAAATCCATCGCGCCAGCTTTAAAGCAACGGTCTACATAATTTTTATAGATTTCTCCCAAACGCGGGCGTTTTGCCATGGTATCGGCTTCAATCAATTCCGGGTTTTGCAAATAGGCTTTAACCGTAATCAAACTGTTTTTATAGGAAGAAATACGGGAACGCACCTGCTTGGTCTTATAAACATCCTTTTCCAAGCCCATTTCCCTAATAATGGCGCCAATTAATTTGTCCGAATCTTGGGTGTCATATATTGTAAAATTGCTCGGAAATCCCAATTTATCCGCTTCTATGCGCAAAATTTTTGCAAAGACCGAGTGAAAGGTGCCCATCCATAAATTTTTCGCTTCACTGGCGCCCACAATATCGGCAATACGCGTTTTCATTTCGCGCGCAGCTTTATTGGTAAAGGTCAATGACAAGATATTAAAGGGGTCGACGCCCTGATGCATCAAATAGGCAATACGATAGGTTAATACCCTTGTTTTCCCAGAACCCGCGCCAGCAATGATGATCATGGGACCATCTTTTTGCAAAGTAGGTTCTAATTGCGCTTCGTTTAATTGACTTAAATACTTTTCCATAGTGTTTTCAAAAATAAAACACTCTGCCACTTAAAACAACCGCATTTGTTTAAAGTTATAAACGATTGGGCTAAAACTAACCTACTTTTTCTTACCGCCTCCGGTCATGGCAGAGAGCAAACCGCTTTTGGTATTGAGCCAAACGTAGTTGAACACCGATTTGGTCTTGTCTCGCTCTACCTGTTTAGCATGACCGTAGCGATAGCCATCTTCCTTTTTTTGACTGGTATTCGCCACAAAAAGATTTACCAAACCAGAGAGCAACTTATTTTTCTTATTTCCGCCCTCTTTAAGGATATTGACGTCAAATTGCTCGTAGGCAGTTTTGAGATCAATACTTCCCGTATTGGCATTGGCGTCGATGGTGAAATACGTTTGATTTAACTCCCCATCCAATGTAATGTTGAGATTTGGCGTCATAAAGGGATTAAGATCTTCAGCTCTAAGTGCTCCCAAATCTGCTTCAAACATAAAATGATCATTCACATCGTGCACATCAAAATCCCAGCGCACCTTCAGGGGCGTGTCTTTCATGAATTTTGACGCGATATCAATATGTATGGGCTCTTTGTAGGTATTCCCTACATTGAACATTGTAGCTTCCAATTGTTTAAATTGCAGTTGACCCGCAGGGTTTTCTTGTTTAACTTTTTCTTCATAAATAATGCTAGCATCCTTGAGCACTAGCTCATCTAAAGCTAAATTGAAACCCAGAGTTCTTAGCATTTTACTGTAAAGGTCTTTTCTCACGGGATCGTCTGCCACCAATTTATCGCGATAGATTTCAAGTTTGGGGCTGGTGAAGACCACTTTTTTACTTCGGAAGTCAAACATGGAATCTTTATGAAAGCCAGCGTCTTGATCAAACACTTCTGCGGAAGCGATAGTGACGTTGAAATGATCACGTTCTTTTTTTAAACGTTTTGAAAGGCCCGATTTTGAGTATTTTGTTTTAATGGCCAAGCCTGAAAATTTTGAATGTGTTTTCGTGATGTTGATGGAATCCATGTATAAATCGTCAAACTCGTTCATTTGAAACTTTAACGCTTCCGTTTTAAAGGACAAATTTTTGAAATCTATAGGCAATTTGGAAGTCAATGTTTTAGAAGTAGCAGCTACCGCATCAAGTTTAAGCGATAAATGTCTTGTTTTAAACATGAGGGAATCTGTAGCCTGATCAAAGACCTCAACGGAAGCATTTGAAATTTCAAAGACCTCAACACCAATATCCTGCTTCAATTTATTACCCACAGAACTATTGTAGGCATCGTCCTGTACCAACTTATTATGAAAGTAGGTAATTTCAGCATCATTTAAAGCAATCCGGTCCAAACTGATGTGGTCGTGTACCCATAAATTCCAATAGCTTAAATCCTGAATGACCAAACTTTCAAGTTTTATTTTTGCGATTGTACCTTGAGTTGTTTTTCCTTTTATGGTCAACAAAGGTTTTTCCAATCTCAAATTACCACTTAAAAGACCAATGTCAGCAACCTCATACTGCAACTGAATGTGCTCGGGCAAATTGGCTACCAACGTTTTCAATTTACGCTTGGCATAATAGTTGGCTATAAAAAATGTTACGAGCAACACCAAGAGGATGCTGCCCAGTATCACAAGCGTTTTTTTTGTTTTTTTTGTCATGATCTAAAGATAGCGCAACAATATTTCTGGTACAATTTATTTTAAATATCTTTACCGTTCAACTAAACAATCATGGACGAATTTATAAATTTCATTTCAAGCATCCCATGGTGGGCCTGGATTTTAATTGTGCTCGCCATCGTTACCCTACGTGACGTTTTACAAAGATCGCATACTATTAGTCACAACTTTCCTGTTGTGGGGCATATAAGATATTTGCTGGAGAGCATAGGTCCGGAATTACGCCAATATCTGGTCGCCAACAATCGTGAAGAACTTCCTTTTAACCGTATTGAACGGGGTTGGGTCTATGCCTCTTCAAAAGGGGAGAACAATTATGAAGGCTTTGGAACCGATCGCGATATTTATGCGCACCAACATATGTTTATTGACAATGCCATGATTCCGTATAAGATTGATGAATCGCACCCCAATGCGGTTGACAAAACCTTTGTGCCTTGTGCCAAGGTAATGGGGTTGTACAATAAGCGTAAAAAACCTTACCGTCCCGCCTCCATTATCAACGTGTCTGCCATGAGTTTTGGTTCTCTTTCAGCCAAAGCGATTGAATCCTTAAACAAGGGTGTTAAAATTGCAGGCGCTTACCATAATACTGGAGAAGGTGGTCTATCATCGTATCATAAAAATGGCGGTGATGTTATTTTTCATTTTGGTACAGGTTATTTTGGCGTTCGAAATACAGATGGTAATTTTTCCATGGAAAAAATGAAACAATTGGCAATTGACAACCCTTTCGTTCGTGCTGTAGAAGTCAAACTATCCCAAGGTGCCAAACCAGGAAAAGGTGGCGTCTTGCCCGGATCTAAAATAAGTAAGGAAATTGCAGATATTAGAGGCGTTGAACAAGGCAAGACCGTATTGTCCCCTCCAAACCACAAAGCATTTTCCACGGTGCCAGAAATGGTGGAATTTATTGAGAGTATCGCTAAAGAAACTGGTCTACCCGTTGGCATAAAAGCTGCCATAGGCAAATTAGAGCAATGGGAAGAACTGGCAGATTATATGCTTTTAACCCATAAAGGCCCAGATTTTATTACAATAGATGGTGGCGAAGGTGGCACAGGCGCTGCCCCGCCTAGCTTCGCAGACCATGTTTCCTTACCGTGGAGTTATGGCTTTGCAGACATCTACAAACTTTTTAAGCGCAAAGGCTTATGTGAACGGGTTGTTTTTATTGGGAGCGGAAAATTAGGTTTTCCCGGTAAAGCTGCCATGGCTTTTGCCATGGGTGTCGATTGCATTAATGTAGCTCGAGAGGCCATGATGAGCATTGGTTGCATACAGGCACAGGTTTGCCATACCAACCGCTGTCCCAGCGGTGTGGCAACTCAAAATGATTGGTTGCAAAGAGGTATTGACGTGCCCTTAAAATCAGAACGATTGGCACAGTATTTCAAAACATTTAGAAAGGAGTTTTTAGAAATTACCCATGCTGCAGGTTATGAACATCCTTGCCAATTTAAAATGGATGATATTGAGATCAATGTTGATGATCACAATCTTTCAAAGGGTTTGGGGAAAACGTATCAGTACGATAAAATTCCAGTATATTTTGAATCGATGCAGGCGCTTAAAGATTGCAGGTATTTAGGCAGCAAATCTTTTGATGCCCATAATGAGGAGGAAGTAGAAGACACGAACACATTAAGTAATTAAACCAAATAATAAAAAGAGCACACCAAGTTTATGGAAAATGATATACTAACACTTTTATTTTATTGCGTTCCTGCTGCCATTACGGGAGCCATGGCTTACTATTTTTTTAAGGAGCATGTCTCAAATGAAAATGCCAGACGAGAATTTTTGATCCAAAAAGACTTACAAAAAGAAGCCTTGCCTATTCGGCTTCAGGCTTACGAGCGTTTGTCCTTATTTTTAGAGCGTATCAAACCAGCTAAACTTTTGGTGCGGGTATCACCAAATTCCTCAAGCAAACAAGACTATGAGGCCTTACTTATTGCGAATATTGAGCAAGAATTTGATCATAATCTATCACAGCAAATTTATGTGACTGATAAATGTTGGAGCATTACCTCTACTGCAAAAAACGCTACGATTCAAATGATTCGAAAAGCAACCTTATCAGACAAAGTTGATTCCGCCAGTAAAGTTCAAGAGGTTATTTTGACCGATTTGATGGAAAAACGATCACCTAGCGATGCAGCCTTGTCCTTTATAAAGGATGAAGTGAGCTCCATTTGGAGCTGAATGGATTGCTAAGGCAACATTATTCTGCGTTGGTATTGATCTGGCTGCTTTCAGAATTTTTTAATTCGGCATAATTAAAACCGCGCTCCCACCATTGCGTCATTTTCTCTTTATTGAACACTAAGGAATTTGTGGTCAATACCGTAGGGGTATAATAAAAGTTAATGATGGCCTCTTGGTTGGTGGCTACGAATTTGCCAATACGAATGTTGCTATTTTCTATCCGATCCAGCATAAAGGCAAACATGTTGGTCATTAACGAAAAAGCATTAAGCGATGGCATTCTATTAAATTGGGTGACTTCCGTTTGTAAAATAATGGCATCTACAGTAGTGGCGCCCCGTTTTATGGCCTCTTCAATTGGCACCATAGACCCAAGACCACCATCGGCGTACTCACAATTATTTTTGGAAACCAAAGACATAAAAGGCGTGTAGTTACAAGAGATCCAAACCCATTCGCAAAATTCATCATAATCAAAATCCTTGATCGATTTATACTCTACTTCGTTAATGGAAAGATTGGAAACAGTGACCACAATATCAACAGCCTGTTGCTTTAAGGTTTCAAATTCTGCTTTGGTAATCGTTTTTTTGATCAAATCTCTAAGGTTGTGGCTTTCCCCAAATGTTTTACTTCCTCTTAAAAGATTGCGCAATACATTAAAATGATTGATGCCAATCGTTTCCACTCCTTTTTTTCGCTTGATTGTAAAAGGGCACACATTAAAGATGGAATTTTGATTCACATTCGTATATACTTTTTTGATTTTTTCTACTTTTTGAAGTGCCAAATGAGACACCAATAAACTCCCAGTAGAAGTGCCAATAAAAATATCGTATTTATGACCTTTGTTTTCTAAAAGATATTGTGCTACGCCTCCTGCAAACGCGCCTTTACTTCCTCCTCCAGATATAACTAATGCTCTCAAATTTAATTGGTATTATGTTTTTTTTCTTCGGAAATAATCGCTTTTAATTCCAAATCCTTCTCCAATTCCTCTAATAGGTTTTTAGCGAATTTCGAAAACTGCCACACCGGATGTTTCGTTGCTTGTACCAAACTCGCAATGGACTTTTTTTCAAATGCCCCCAATAATTTTAAATAGCGAAAGGCATTCATTCGAAGTTCAAAATGTTCGCTCGATAACGAATAGTTTATCAACTCCTCTAATACCAACTGCTTTCTTTCAGGTTGATACTCCATCGTATTCAAGTTAAGCGCCAGCCACAACACTCGCACATTCTTATCGTTGAACCCGACTACGTTTTTGGTTTTTTCTAAATATTTTACGCGATCTTCAGGAAAACTAGCCCATAAATTATAAAGCGCGTTCTCTATGGTAATGTAAGACTTATCGTTTAAAAGACTTTCATATTCGGGTTTGATTTCCGCAGAAACAGCTTGCACATAGCCAGCAATGGCTTGTCTCACTTCCAAAGTATTTTTAAAGGCTTCCGGTGTAATGTGACTGGAGGTTTGACTAACCACCTTAATTTTTGCCTTGTCGGAGATATTTGACACCAAGTAATCCTTGCAAAGTTCAGAATAGGTTTCACAATTAATATCAAAATATTCGCGCATAAAAGACGATTTTTTCAGACTTTTCACCATTGCATCTTCAGGCAGCACAATGTTGGTAAGCCATTCTTCTTCAAAATTGCTCAAATCGAAACCACTCGCCTGTTCCACTTCGTTTATAAAATCACTGGTCTCTACATTGGCATAGGCAAACTTTTTCAGATAGCGCTTAATTGCCAATTCAAAAACGTCATCGCCCACCTGTTCCCTCAACATATGTAAGGCCCAAGCCCCTTTTTTGTAAAAGGTTGTGCTACTGGATTTTGGGTCGAGCAAACTGGTGCTTTCACCAGCCTCTTCTTGGGCAATGAGTTCTTGTGCATTTTCAAAGAGCTGCCAATAATAGTGATCATCCCCAAAAAGATCGCGCTCTGCCAGCAACGCGTAATAGGTAGCAAAACCTTCTTGTAACCAATGGTGTTCGCTGGAAATGGCAGTCACATCATCGCCAAACCATTGGTGTGCGAGTTCATGGGCATTGACCATGATGTAGTTTTTATCATGATAACCAATGGAATCGACCACAAAACTATCAGAAAAAATGGTGAGGCTGGTATTCTCCATCCCGGAGTACAAAAAATCCTTGACCGGAACTTGCCTATAATTGTCCCACGGAAACGCGACACCAATCTCCTCTTCCAAGAAATCAAACATTCGTTTGGAATACCGATAGGTTGGTTCCACTTTCAAGGAGTCTTCGGGATAGTAGTAATAGGTCAATGGAATTCCGCTTTTTGAAATTTCGGTCTTTTTGCTGTACTTGCCAATAGCCAGCGCCACCAAATAACTGGCCATGGGCTGTTGCATGTCATAATGCCACGTGGTAAACTTTGCGCCCACCTGCTTATCCTTTAAAATGCCATTGGCCAAGACTTCATATCCGTTGTCATAAGTGATGGCTAAATCAAATTCAATTTTATCGTTTACATCATCTATGCTGGGTAGCCAATTGCTGGTGTATTTACCTTGACCTTGCGTCCAAATTCGATCCTCAACAATGTAGAGTGCTTTTTTGGGTTGCATTTGGTAACTGAATTCGACGTTGTACGTATGGCCCGCCTCAAACTTGTGGAGGATATAAAATTTGTCGGGGGTACTATAAGTGTTTGTTTTTTTATTCTGAAAGGCTCTATCGCTCAAACTCACTTGTGAATCCAATTTTAAGTTTTTGGCATCTAAAAAAATTGAATCTGTGTCTTGATCCATCTGCAATTGAATCGAGACGGTGCCCTTAATCGTTTTTTCATCCTTTAGAAACTCTAGATCTGCCTTTATTGACAAAAAATCGACAATACTTGTTTGCTGTGCAGCACTAATTCCGAAGAAAAACAACAAAAGAAGGAGGTTACAAAATAGCTTCATGTTTGGGTTTGGTAAAGAGGATACTAAAATAAGAAAATTAAGTTGGTTCTGGGAGGGCTCAACGGGTTTAAAAACAGCTAAGGGCTGTAAGAATTTGGATCGAATTGGTTAAATTCGCAACTATGAGCGTCAACCTCCAGACTCCAATTGATTACCTCAAAGGTGTGGGACCCAATCGTGCCGATTTATTGCGCAGTGAACTGGGAATCCACACCTATCAAGATCTGCTCAACCTCTTCCCCAATCGCTATTTGGACCGTACCCAATATTATAAAATCAACCAATTGCAGCGCAATAGTGCCGAAGTTCAAATTATTGGCAAGCTACTGAATTTTCAGGAGGTTGCACAAAAACGTGGCAAGCGCTTGGTCGCTAAATTTCAAGATGATACGGGCATTATGGAATTGGTTTGGTTTCGTGGGCAAAAATGGGTTCGTGACAGCATAAAACCCAATGTGCCCTATGTTATCTTCGGAAAAGTGAACTGGTTCAATGGTACGTTTAGCATGCCTCATCCCGAAATGGAACTACTGCAAGAACACGAAAACAACCTACGCTCCTCGATGCAGGCAGTTTATCCTTCTACCGAGAAATTAGCGAATAAGGGCGTTACCAATAAACTGCTAAACAAGATCATGCAGAGCCTTTTTTTAGAGACCAACGGTCGTTTTGTGGAAACGCTTCACGAACCGCTACTTGAAGAACTAAAATTAATGCGGAAATCTGTGGCGCTGTTCAATATTCATTTTCCGAAGACTCAAGAGCATTTGGCAAAGGCAGAATTTCGACTCAAGTTTGAAGAATTATTTTATATCCAGCTGCAATTAATACTGAAAAACCTCATTCATAAATCCAAGATAAAGGGCTTCAATTTTGATTCGGTAGGCCCCTATTTCAACGAATTCTATAAAAACCACTTACCTTTTGATTTAACTGGCGCCCAAAAACGGGTGCTCAAGGAAATTCGTCAAGATCTTGGTAGCAATGCCCAAATGAACCGCTTGCTACAAGGTGATGTTGGATCTGGCAAGACCATAGTGGCCTTTATGTCGATGTTGATGGCCTTAGACAATGGTTTTCAAGCCTGTCTCATGGCACCTACTGAAATTCTTGCCATACAACACTTTCAAGGGCTTGGTGAATTGGCTGAAAACATGAATATTAGTATCAAGCTACTCACGGGTTCCAGCAAAACCAAAGAGCGCAAAATCATTCACGAAGCCTTAGAAAATGGCGACCTACAAATCATCATTGGCACGCATGCACTTTTAGAGGACAAAGTGCAATTCCAAAATCTGGGACTTGCGATTATTGATGAGCAACATCGATTTGGCGTAGCCCAACGCAGTAAACTGTGGGAAAAGAATGCCATTCCCCCACATATTTTGGTGATGACCGCCACACCAATTCCCCGAACCTTGGCCATGTCGGTGTACGGGGATTTAGACATTTCGGTGATTGATGAACTGCCTCCGGGGCGCCAGGTCATTAAAACCGTACATCGTTATGACAAGAACCGGTTGAAAGTTATGCGCTTTATGCGTGATGAGATTGAAAAAGGCCGACAAATTTATATTGTATATCCGCTCATTCAAGAAAGTGAGACAATGGATTATAAGGATTTGATGGATGGTTATGAAAGTATCTCAAGGGATTTTCCGCAGCCCAAATACCAGATTTCAATTGTTCATGGCCAAATGAAACCTGCCGATAAAGATTTTGAAATGCAACGCTTTGTAAAAGGCGAAACACAAATCATGGTGGCTACAACCGTTATTGAAGTTGGCGTTAATGTGCCAAACGCCTCTGTGATGATCATTGAAAGTGCCGAGCGTTTTGGACTTTCACAGTTGCACCAATTGAGAGGTCGCGTAGGACGAGGTGCAGAGCAAAGCTATTGCATCTTAATGACTGGGCATAAGTTGAGCCAAGACAGTAAAGTGCGCTTGCAAACAATGACCAGAACTGCCGATGGTTTTGAGATTGCCGAAGTTGACCTCCGGCTCCGCGGACCCGGGGACATTATGGGCACCCAGCAAAGTGGCATTCTAAACCTTAAAATTGCTAATATCATAAAAGACAAAGACATTTTACAGAGTGCTCGCTTTTATGCCAAACAAGTGCTTGCCAAAGACCCGTCGTTGTCGCAACCAGAGCACATCGCCATTTTGAATACGTATAGAGCGCTGAGTAAATACAAAAATATTTGGAATTATATTTCTTGAAGTTTGGAATTGATTTTAAGACTAAACCTAAGAACCAAAGACCAAGAACAGAATACTGAATTTACTTATCTTTACATCAACACTAACTAATAACTAGCAAAATACCATGCTACACCTCAAACTAGAGACCGATCCACGTTGGGTGGACATTGTGGAAAGCAACATTGAAGAAATCTTAACCGATCATGCCTGGTGCGAACAAAAAGCAGCCACAAATGCCATTACCATAATTACGCACAACTCCCAGTATGCGGATTTGGTAAGCGATTTATTGGAATTGGCAAAAGAGGAGTTGGAACATTTTCAAATGGTGCACGACATCATTAAAGCCCGAGGCTATACTTTAGGGCGTGAACGTAAGGACAGTTATGTTAATGAGCTTTATAAATTTATGAATAAAGGCGGAAACCATTTGCAAAGCATGGTAGATCGTTTATTATTTTCAGCAATGATAGAGGCCAGAAGTTGTGAACGTTTTAAATTGCTTTCCCAGAATCTAAAAGATCCAGAACTTTCTAAATTTTACCATGATTTGATGGTAAGTGAAGCTGGGCATTATACCCTATTTATTGGTTATGCCAGAAGATATGGAAAGGATATTGATGTAGACCATCGTTGGCAAGAACTCGTCACTTTTGAAGGCGAGCTCATTAAAAGCTATGGTAAAAGCGAAACCATTCATGGCTAAAATTACTTTGCAGCATTACCATTTTAACTTATTGATTGGATTATGAAAAATAGACTTTGTTTTAGTTTGCTCTTGATGGGGTTTGGATTGTGCAATTCACAAAGCTTTAATGCCTACTATTCCAGTGTGGTGGCAAACACTTCGGAAAATAAAATCTTGACCGATTTGACCACTTTTGAAAAATTTGGTATTAAAACGGTAGGATCAGCAGCGCTCACGCATACCGAAAACTGGATTACCCAGCGTTATGAGCAATTGGGCTACACGGATGTGATTTTACAGCCTTTTACCTATCGCAAGGGCACAAGCAACAACATTATTATTACAAAAATAGGAACGGTTTATCCTAATACGTTTTTGATTATTGACGCGCATTACGATACCATTAATGGCCCTGGAACCAATGATAATGGTACAGGAACCGTTCTTCTTTTGGAACTAGCACGACTATTAAAAGATATAGATACCGAATATTCGATCAAATTTATTCATTTTTCCGGGGAAGAAGATGGCCTTATTGGAAGCAAATTTTATGTCAAAAATACGGTCATTCCCGATCAAATGGCCATTAAATTGGTATTCAACATTGATGAAGTTGGAGGCGTTGCAGGTCTAACCAACGACACCATAGTATGCGAACGCGATATGGGGAATCCGCAATCCAATAACGCAGCGTCCGATACAGCTACCATGAGCCTGGCGCTTTTAATGGGGTTGTATTCCAATCTCAAGACAGAGATTTCCAAAACTTATGCTTCCGATTATATGCCCTTCGAGGCCAATGGACATATTATCACGGGTTTGTTTGAAAAAAATGAATCTCCAACCAACCACAGCATAGACGATAACCTCGAACATATGGATGTAGCGTATTTTTATGAAGTGGTTAGAGGCGCAGTAGGCGCTGCCTTGGAATTCGCCCAAGCTTATGAAACCCTTAGTCTTGACGAACAAAATAGTCTGGATCGTCTCATCAACATCTACCCAGATGCCACGCAAGATTTTATGCACATTGTATTTAAGGATCCCTTACAAGATCAAATTGATTTTAAATTGATGAGCAGTTTAGGAAAAGAGATTTACAGCAATACGATTAACCAGCAAAATTTTAAATTCGCTACCGATTTTATTGAAAAAGGCACCTACGAAGCAGTTTTTAAAATTGGGAATAAGCGTTTCGTAAAAACGATCGTCGTAGATTAATTCCAATGTTCGCTAAGATGATAATTTGTGCTTCCAAAAATCTTCTTAACTTTTAGTAGAAGTTATAAAATCTATATAAAAACTCGCTAAATTAAAAAAACCCAAGACAGAAGACTGAAACTTAATCCCTAATCAATGGCATGGTGCTGCAGCGCAGCAAACCCTCTTGTTTGGAAATTTCGGCATAAGGCACCTCTTCAACCGTAAATCCTTGTGCTCTTAACCACTTGTTCAATCGTATAAAGCCTTTTTCTGAAATAATGACATTTTCAGAAATAGAGAATACATTAGAATTCATGTGATACATTTCTTCCTTCGTGATGATAAAACAGTTCTCTTTTCCGAAGAAATTGAGCAACCATTCAAATTCTTCAGGATTTCTAAAACCTTCTTTGTGCAAGATAGCCTTGTCCCTTCCTATGGGTTGAAAGCAGCAATCCAAGTGCAACGCATTGTCCATGGCGATGGTTTGTGACTTATTCAAATCAAAACTCTTAACTTTTTTATGCGGAAAGGTCTTTTTAATGTAGTCTACCCCTTGAATGTTGGTACGTGCAACGATAAAATTGGGGTAATCTTCCGCAGTATAGGTTCCCACGAAGATGTACTCATTCCATAAAATAACGTCGCCACCTTCAATATGAACTTCTTCTGGAGGACGAACAACTTTCTTAGCATCCACTTGGTCTATAACATATTGAATGGCTTCCAATTCCTCTTCGCGATTGGGTAGAATATTGGCCTTCACAAACACATCATCAATTACGAAAGCAATATCCCGCGAAAAGATTTGGTTGCAGTTTTCAATCATTTCTGGTCTATACACCGTAACGTCATACTTTTCAAATACCTTGGCAACCGCTTCCATCTCTTCAACCATGTCTACTTCCAACGGATAAGTTCCCGCCTTGATGTGCTCTAAGGATTTGGGATCATACGCTTCCTCGATTTTGGGTGTTGGCCCATTACTATTGGCAATCCCCAAAACAACAGCCCTTAGGCGTGAGGTTTCATTTTTGACGTTTAGTTTTATCATATTTAAATATATAAAAAACTGCCTAGAAAAAGATTTGGAATCGGCTCTTGTGCGCCAAACTCTTTACTTCCTTTAGGCAGTTGTATTGTAAGTCTGAAATAATTATCTCTCTGAAATCGTTTTGAACGGTCTATGGGTTTCACCAATATAGATTTGTCTTGGACGTCCTATTGGTTCTTTGCGCATGCGCATTTCGCGCCATTGGGAAATCCAACCTGGTAAACGACCTAAGGCGAACATGACTGTAAACATTTCCGTAGGGATCCCCATTCCGCGGTAAATAATACCAGAATAAAAATCGACGTTTGGATAAAGTTTGCGATCAACAAAATAAGCATCTTCCAAAGCTTCTTTTTCAAGCCCTTTAGCTATATCCAAAATAGGATCGTCAATACCCAATTGTCCCAACACTTCATCGGCAGCCTTTTTGATGATTTTGGCTCTAGGATCGAAGTTTTTGTAAACACGATGTCCGAAGCCCATCAAACGAAATGGATCGTCCTTATCTTTAGCCTTAGCCATATATTTTTTGGTGTCACCACCGTCTTGCTTAATCCCTTCCAACATTTCAAGTACCGCTTGATTGGCACCACCATGAAGTGGTCCCCAAAGTGCAGATATTCCTGCGGAAAGAGAAGCAAATAGGCCAGCATGTGAGGATCCTACAATTCTAACCGTAGATGTAGAACAGTTTTGCTCATGATCGGCATGCAAAATCAATAATTTGTCCAAGGCATTCACCAATACTGGATCTTGGGTATATTCTTCATTAGGTTCCTTGAACATCATTTTCAAGACGTTCTCAACATATCCCAATGATTTATCACCATAATCTAAAGGCAAGCCTTTTTTCTTACGTAAAGTCCACGCTACCAATACGGGAAATTTCCCCATTATCTTAACGATCGCATTATACATGTCCTCTTCCGAATCTACATTAACAGACGATGGATTAAAAGATGTCAACGCACTGGTTAAGGATGAAAGCACGCCCATTGGATGTGCCGATTTAGGAAAAGCGTCTAATATTTTTTTAACGTCATCATCAACCACTGCGTGTTTTTTGATATCGGTATGAAACTTATCCAATTGCTCTTTGGTAGGCAACTCCCCGAAAATCAGTAAATACGCTACTTCCAGAAAATCGGCTTTCTCTGCCAATTCTTCGATAGAATACCCGCGGTAACGCAAAATCCCTTTCTCACCATCAAGAAAAGTGATGGCACTTTCACAGGAACCTGTGTTTTTATAACCGGGATCAATAGTCGTCACACCACCTGTAACAGCTCTTAAAGTTTTAATATCTATTGCTGTTTCATCTTCTGTTCCTGTTATGAGAGGAAAATCGTACTTTTTACCGTTGATTTCTAACGTAGCTTTATCTGACATATATGTTGTTTTTTAAATTTTATGCGGAACGCTAAGTTACGAAATATCCTTAGATTACCAGGGGCCTTTTCGATGCTTTTAACAATTATGTAACACTAAAAATAAGTTGAATAGTACCGTACAATTTGGAAAGTTTAAAACTGCTGGCAAATCTTGAAAAATGTGACATTAATCTTATTTTTGCGGAAAATTTATCCGTTATGCGTTTTCTGCTTATTTTGATTCTTAATCTGTTTACCATTTCTTGCTTTTCTCAAGTCATCAATGTAGAAACCCTTCGGAAAGCTTCCGACTCTGCCAAATGGAGCGGATCGGTGAGTTTGGACGTTTCACTCATTAAGAATACCAATGACATCTTCAGAATTGCCAATAAAGCGCATGTTCAATATAACGACAAACTCAATTTGTGGTTATTTGTCAACGATTTGAAATTTGAAAAAATAGAAGGCAATTCCTTAGTAAACAAAGGCACCCAACACTTTAGATACAACCGAACCTTGAACCGCTGGTTAAAGTGGGAAGCATTTGCTCAAGCACAATATGATGCAGTTTCTGAAATTGATTTTCGGGGTTTATTGGGAACAGGACCTCGATTTAAGCTAACTACAGATGAGGATTATCGCTTTTATTTGGGCACATTGGTAATGTACGAATATGAACAAGCCTCTAATGTGACCAATAACCGGGTTGAGAAAGACGTTAGAGCAAGTGTATATCTTTCGTTTAGTCTTTACCCAACTGAGACGATAAGTATTGTGAGCACTAGTTATTATCAACCAAAATTGAAGGCATTTAAGGATTACCGTTTTTCTAGCAGCACTTCCATTTTATTTAAGATTTATGAGGATTTGGCCTTTAAAACGAATTTCAGTTTTAATTATGATGCGTTTCCGGTGAGTTCCAATATTCCCAATACCCAATATGAATTGACGAATGGCTTATTGTATTCTTTTTAAATTTATGGTTCCCTAAAAATGCAAACACCAAACGAATAGCGTTTGGTGTTTTAAATTTATAAGAATAAAATGCGAATCGCTATTTGATCTTAAAAGCATTTTGCTGCGGAAAGTAAGCCACATCATCGAGTTCTTCTTCAATACGCAACAATTGATTGTATTTTGCCATACGATCACTACGTGACGCTGATCCTGTTTTTATTTGTCCACAATTTAAAGCTACTGCTAAATCTGCGATGGTGTTGTCTTCGGTTTCACCAGAACGGTGAGACATCACTGAGGTATATCCAGCATTATGCGCCATGGTAACTGCTGCAATGGTTTCAGAAAGCGTACCTATTTGGTTTACTTTGATTAAAATGGAGTTTGCGATTCCGTTTTCGATACCTCTTGATAAACGCTCTACGTTGGTAACAAATAAATCATCGCCTACCAACTGCACTTTATCTCCAATTTTTTCAGTAAGGTACTTCCAACCGTCCCAATCATTTTCGTCCATCCCATCTTCAATGGAAACGATTGGATATTTAGATGCCAATTCTGCCAAGTAATCTGCTTGTTCGTGGCTCGTTCTTACTTTACCATTGCTGCCTTCGAACTTAGTATAATCATAAGCGCCATCTACGTAAAATTCCGCAGCAGCACAATCCAAGGCAATCATAATATCATCGCCCAATTTGTAGCCAGCGTTTTCAACTGCTGTTTTTATGGTATCTAAAGCATCTTCGGTGCCTCCTTCCAATGTAGGAGCAAAACCACCTTCATCACCAACCGCAGTGCTTAAACCTCTATCGTGCAATACTTTTTTAAGATTATGGAATATTTCCGTTCCCATTTGCATGGCATGTGAAAAGTCTTTAGCCTTTACGGGCATGATCATAAACTCTTGAAATGCGATAGGCGCATCACTATGGGAACCCCCATTAATGATATTCATCATAGGAACTGGCAACGTATGGGCAGAAACCCCGCCCACGTATCGATAGAGTGGCATCCCCAATTCTCCTGCAGCAGCTTTTGCAACCGCTAAGGACACTCCTAAGATCGCGTTTGCACCTAATTTAGATTTATTAGATGTACCATCCAAATCAATCATGAGTTGATCAATTCTATTTTGTTCAAAAATCGACTCTCCCAATAATTCTTGGGCGATAATTGAATTGACATTATCAACAGCTTTTGATACGCCTTTACCCATGTAAGCTTTTCCGCCATCGCGAAGCTCAACCGCTTCATGTTCTCCCGTTGAAGCACCAGAAGGCACAGCAGCGCGTCCCATGATACCATTTTCTGTTATCACATCAACTTCTACAGTTGGGTTACCTCTTGAGTCAAAAATTTGTCTTGCATGGATATTGATAATAATGCTCATTGTTTCTATTTTAAAATTAGTTAATTGCTCTGTTTGTATAAGCGTTTACCAAAAGGCGGTTACGCAATCAAGACTAAGAAAAAATGTCCCTTCAAGTGATTATACCTATTGGCAGCGTCAAAGCGCGTCTCACAAATTTACAAATAGTTAAGCGAATTAGGACTTGGGGCAATGAGAATTACAGTAAATATCTCCTATAATGTTTTCGTAAAATCAAAATGTCAAGAAATGATTGGATTTCTTGACATTATGGTTTTATTTATTCTTGATGTTTTCAATAAATGCATCAAAAAGATAGGTTGCATCATTGGGCCCCGGACTTGCTTCAGGGTGATACTGTACAGAATAACAATTTTTGTTTTTCATTTTCATGCCTGCAACGGTATGATCGTTGAGGTGTACATGTGTAATTTCAAAATCGGGGTGATTTTCGGCCTCTTCCCTATTGATTGCAAATCCGTGGTTTTGGGACGTGATTTCTCCTTTACCATTTTTAATGTTTTTTACCGGATGATTGATCCCGCGATGCCCGTTGTGCATCTTGTAGGTAGAAACCCCATTGGCCAAGGCGATGACTTGATGGCCCAAACAAATACCGAATAGTGGCAGGTTACGTTTGATGATTTCCTTTGCCAAATTTTGGGCTTCCTTTAAAGGCTCTGGATCGCCAGGTCCGTTTGATAAAAAGTAACCATCTGGCTCAAAAGACTGCATCTCCTCAAATGTGGTGTTATATGGAAAAACCTTTACATAAATATCGCGATTGGCCATATTGCGAAGAATATTGGACTTGATGCCCAAATCTAAGGCTGAAATGCGATAGGTTGCATTTTCATCACCAAAATAATAAGGTGTTTTTGTAGAGACTTTAGATGCCAATTCCAAACCTTCCATATTTGGATAAGCCGCCAGTTGTTTTTTTAAGTCTTCGAGTTTATCAATTTCCGTAGTGATAACTGCATTCATAGCGCCATTATCCCTGATATAGCCTACCAAAGCTCTCGTATCAACATCGGATATGGCTAAAAGATCGTGTTTGATAAAAAAGTTCTCTAAAGAACTGTCACTTGCTGCGCGTGAATACTCAAAGCTGAAGTTTCGGCAAATGAGTCCAGAAATTTTAACAGAATTGGATTCATCTTCTTCGGTAAGAGTTCCATAATTACCAATGTGTGCATTCGTGGTTACCATGAGTTGCCCGTAATAAGAAGGATCTGTGAAGATTTCCTGATACCCTGTTGTACCGGTATTAAAACAAACCTCACCAAAGGCAGAACCCTCTTTACCTACTGCTTTACCGTGAAAAATTGTACCATCGGCAAGTAAGATGAGTGCTTTTTTTCTTTTTAGATATGACATTTTAAAAATTTGAAGGTCGCTCTTCCTTCGAAAGAGCGAAAGTTTCGCAAAATTGCATAAAAAAAAGGATAAACTAAAATGTTTATCCTTTTAATAAAATTTGCAGCGAATTATTTAAAAAATTCTCCGAATAATAGCTTTACATCATGTTCATCCTTGAACGATAAATCATTGGCTTTCATATAATCTTTGGCCTTATCCTTTAGATCTCCCGACTGAAACACACCTAAAACATCTCTTTTGGTTAAGTTAATCTTTGTAGCCACATAGTTTCTTTGGATATAATACTCAAATTCTACATCGTATTTTTCCTTATCGGTCGCGTTAAAGATTGTTGTTGGCGCGTTATTCCTTGATCTTTCAATGAAGTAATTTTTAAAGAAGCCCATATTATCATTTTCGTATAATACCTGCATGGTTTTGAAAACTCCCTCTTTCGGGACGTTTTCAAAAATATCATTTCCAACGATAATTCGCTTGATGCCATTGTTAAAATCAAGCGCGTAGAATTTGTTATCATTAGGGTCCTTATAATAGAATTCATCACGAATAACATTGTAATTTACATTTCTAAGAGTGATTAAATTTTCGGTGTTCATTTGAATATCTGCCACTTTAGGATCTTCATAGAGCAAATAATCTCCAGAAATAACATAATCACCTCCATCACGCACCGCGAGTCGGGTTTCTTGAATTAAAGTAGATCTAAATTGAGTTTGATAGGCACTGCCTCCTCCATCTCCCATATGACCCTCTTGGGCATTTAATGGTCTCATACCCAAAAAGCTCGTAATAGCGAGGCTAAAAAGGCATAGATTCTTGATCTTTTTTGTCTGTATCATAATAGAATTAATTTCATTCTAAGTTACAAAAAAAGTGCCAAACATCATAGTTGGCACTTTTTATATTAAACGAATTGTAATAAATTTCTATTCTTCTTCGTTAGAGGCTTTTTTAGTCTCTTTAGGCGCTTTAGTTTCTTGAGCTTCAACTGGAGCAGCAGTTTCAGTGGTTTTAGTGCCACCTCTTCTACTTCTTCTAGTTGTTTTCTTCTCTGGCTTGTTAACGTTGTAAATTTCATTATAATCTACCAACTCAATCATTGCCATATCAGCGTTATCCCCTAATCTATTACCTAATTTGATAATTCTAGTATAACCTCCTGGACGATCTGCTACCTTTACAGCCACATCTCTAAACAATTCTATAACTGCATTCTTTTGTCTCAATCTTGACAATACAATACGTCTACTGTGTGTTGTATCTGTTTTTGATTTTGTGATCAAAGGCTCTACAAATTGTTTTAAAGCTTTTGCCTTAGCAACAGTTGTATTGATCCGTTTGTGCTCAATTAATGAACAGGCCATATTAGACAGCATTGCTTTTCTATGGGCAGTTTGTCTTCCTAAATGGTTAAATTTCTTTCCGTGTCTCATGACTTTTAAATTATCATCTTGCTACCAAATCTCTTTTTAATTAGTATAGAAGAGAGAGCAAAATATGATGGTTTATATTAATTTTTGATTTACAATTAAAGATTAAGGATTGACTTTTAAAAAATCGTCATCCCTAAATCTAAAAATTGTTAGTCCTTATCTAATTTATATTTTGCTAAATCCATTCCGAAGTTTAAACCTTTAACATTAACTAGTTCTTCTAGTTCTGTTAGCGACTTCTTACCGAAGTTTCTGAATTTCATCAAATCGTTTTTATTGAAAGACACTAGGTCACCTAGAGTATCCACTTCTGCAGCTTTTAAACAGTTTAAGGCACGAACAGAAAGGTCCATATCCACTAACTTAGTTTTTAATAGCTGTCTCATGTGAAGTGATTCTTCATCATAAGTTTCGGTTTGTGCAATCTCATCGGCTTCTAGCGTGATACGCTCATCTGAGAATAACATGAAATGATGGATCAAAATCTTGGCAGCTTCAGTTAAAGCATCTTTTGGATGAATGGATCCATCAGTAATAACTTCAAAGATCAATTTTTCATAATCGGTCTTTTGCTCAACACGAAAGTTTTCGATACTGTACTTAACGTTCTTGATTGGCGTGTAGATAGAATCGGTAAAGATGGTGCCTATTGGTGCGGAAGCCTTTTTATTTTCTTCTGCAGCAACATATCCTCTCCCTTTTTCTATAGTGATTTCCATATTAAAGGTAACCTTGGGATCTAGGTTACAGATCACCAAATCTTTATTCAATACTTGAAAACCAGAAATAAACTTCTGGAAATCGCCAGCAGTGATTTGCTTTTGACCAGAGATAGAGATCGAAACTGCCTCATTATCCACTTCATCAATTTGACGCTTAAAATTCACCTGTTTTAAGTTGAGGATCATTTCAGTTACGTCTTCAACAACACCTGCAATGGTAGAAAACTCGTGATCTACACTTTCAATTTTTACTGAAGTAATCGCGAAACCTTCTAAAGAAGATAACAAAACTCGTCGCAGAGCATTTCCTACTGTTAATCCGTATCCTGGTTCTAAAGGTCTAAACTCAAATTTACCTTCGAACTCAGTAGAGTCAATCATGACTACTTTATCGGGCTTCTGAAAATTTAATATTGCCATATTGCGTTTTGTATCTAGTTATTATTTAGAATAAAGTTCGACGATGTTTTGCTCGTTGATATTCTCTGGAATTTGAACACGTTCTGGAATAGAAACGTAAGTTCCTTGTTTGGTATCGTTGTTCCAAGTGATCCATTCGTAAACATTGCTAGAATTGGACAATGCATTTTGAATAGTTTCTAAAGATTTAGATTTTTCTCTAACTGCAACAACATCTCCTGCCTGAAGTTGGTAGGATGGAATGTTTACGATATTACCATTTACAGTAATATGTCTATGCGAAACCAATTGTCTTGCACCACTTCTAGATGGCGATAATCCCATTCTAAAAGCAACGTTATCTAAACGAGACTCACATAATTGCAACAATACTTCACCAGTAATCCCTTGTGCAGCAGTTGCTTTTTTAAACATGTTTCTGAATTGTTTTTCTAATATACCATAAGTATACTTCGCTTTTTGCTTCTCCATTAATTGGATTGCATATTCAGATTTTTTACCACGTCTTCTCGTGTTTCCGTGTTGTCCTGGAGGATAGTTTCTCTTTTCGAATGCTTTATCATCTCCAAAAATAGCTTCACCGAATTTTCGGGCTATTTTTGTTTTAGGACCAGTATATCTTGCCATTTTAATTGTTATTTTGAGAGTGATTATGAATTAAGGTCTTAATCTTATCCTTCGAAAATCGTTGATCTCTCGGTTATACTTTTAATTTTTTTCAGTTTGCAAATTTACGCATAAAAAAATTAATATCAACTGCAATCAGTTGATATTAATTTCTCTATAAATAATTGTTAGACTCTTCTACGTTTAGGAGGTCTACAACCATTATGTGGTAAAGGGGTCACATCAATAATTTCAGTAACTTCAATACCAGCATTGTGTAAAGATCTAATTGCAGATTCACGACCATTTCCTGGTCCTTTCACATAGACTTTTACTTTTTTAAGTCCTGCTTCCTTTGCTACGCCAGCAGCATCTTCTGCAGCTAATTGTGCAGCGTAAGGGGTATTCTTTTTAGAACCTCTAAAGCCCATTTTACCAGCAGATGACCATGAAATGACATCTCCTTTTTTATTGGTTAATGAGATTAGGATGTTGTTGAATGAAGCTGCAATGTGAGCTTCGCCAATCGCATCTACAATTACTTTGCGTTTTTTTGTACTTGACTTTGCCATAGTTTCTAGTTTATAGTGTTAGTTTTTAGTTGTTAGAATCCTAAACCTTTCAATTTCAAGCAGATTCAGCTAACCTCTAATTACTAATGACTACTGTCTAATTATTATTTAGTTGCTTTTTTCTTGTTAGCAACAGTTTTTCTTCTACCTTTTCTGGTTCTAGAGTTGTTTTTGGTTCTTTGTCCTCTTAAAGGAAGACCTGCTCTATGGCGGATGCCTCTGTAACAACCAATATCCATTAATCGCTTAATGTTCAATTGTGTTTCAGAACGTAATTCACCTTCAATAGTAAAAGTTCCAACAGACTCACGGATTGCTCCAATTTGCTCATCTGTCCAATCTTCAACCTTGATGCTTTCGTCTACTTTAGCGGTTGCCAAAATTTCCTGTGCTCTACTTCTACCTACTCCGTAGATATAAGTCAACGAGATCACTCCTCTTTTTTGTTTTGGTATGTCTACACCTGCAATTCTTGCCATAATTTACCCTTGTCTTTGTTTGAATCTAGGATTCTTTTTGTTAATGACGTAAAGTCTACCTTTTCTGCGGACCAATTTACAGTCTACACTTCTTTTTTTAACTGATGCTCTTACTTTCATCTGTTCTTTGTTTAATGTTATGGAACGTTCAGGTTATCTTTCGATAGTACCTTATTAATACCTATAGGTTATGCGAGCCTTAGTTAAATCATAAGGGCTCATTTCCAATTTTACTTTATCCCCAGGTAACAACTTAATATAATGCATACGCATCTTACCCGAAATATGTGCGGTCACAATATGACCATTCTCTAATTCAACACGGAACATCGCATTTGATAATGCTTCAATTATTGATCCGTCTTGTTCTATTGCTGCTTGTTTTGCCATTTTTTAGTTTTTAGTTCTTCGTCTTTAGTAATTAGAACTTCGTCTTCATATTAACTTATGCTAAATATTTCTAATTTCCAAATCCTATTGACTATTGTCTAATTTTAAGCGACTGCCTTACGATTTTTACCGGTTTTCATCAAGCCATCATAATGTTTGTTCAACAAATATGAGTTGACTTGTTGCATGGTATCGATAGCGACACCAACCATAATCAATAAAGAAGTACCACCAAAGAACAAGGCCCAACCTGCTTGAACATCCATTAGCTTAACAATAATTGCCGGGAACACAGCAATCAAGGCCAAGAATATAGATCCAGGCAGAGTAATTTGAGACATTATTTTATCTAAATATTCTGAGGTTTCTGTTCCTGGTCTAATCCCTGGAATAAACCCTCCACTACGTTTTAAATCGTCTGCCATTTTATTGGTTGGCACAGTGATCGCGGTATAGAAATAGGTAAAAATGATGATCAATAAAGCAAACACCACATTGTACCAGAGGCCAAATATGTCTGTAAATTGTGCCTGAATCCATTGCCCCACTTCACTTGAAGCTCCTAAGGATTTACCTATTAAACTTGGCACAAACATAATAGCTTGAGCAAAGATAATTGGCATAACACCAGAGGCGTTCAATTTTAAAGGAAGGAACTGTCTAGAACCAAATACGTTTTTCTCATAACCTCCAGAAGCGGTACGTCTCGCATATTGTACTGCAATTTTACGCACTGCCATAACCAACATGATTGATGCCATGATAATCGCAAACCAAATTACAATTTCGATTAGGATCATCATTAATCCGCCATTACCACCACCGTCTAAACGAGAGGCTGCATTTTGGATGAATGCTAGTGGCAATCTTGCGATAATACCCACCATAATCAATAATGAAATTCCATTTCCGATGCCCTTATCAGTAATTTTCTCACCTAACCACATTGCAAAAATAGTTCCGGTCACCAAAATGATCACTCCAGAAATATAAAATGTTGGTCCAGTACCTAATAAGAATGCCGAGGTAGGAATACCAAATGCTGGTTGTAAACTTGCCAAGTATCCAGGTGCCTGAAACAAACAGATAATGATTGTTAACCAACGCGTAATCTGAGTGATTTTCTTCTGGCCACTAGCACCCTCCTTCTGCAATTTCTGCAGGTAAGGAATAGCGATACCCATTAACTGTACAACAATGGATGCAGAAATATAAGGCATGATCCCTAATGCAAACACTGAAGCATTTGCAAAGGCACCGCCAGTAAACATATTAAGAATTCCTAATATCCCTTGGTCTGTACCTTGAGCTAAGCCCCCTAGTTGACTTGCATCAATACCTGGCAAAACTACTTGCGCACCAAAACGGTACACTAGAAGTAGACCAAGCGTAAGAATGATCCTATCTTTTAGTTCAGTAATTTTCCAAACATTTTTTATTGTATCTATAAATTTCATACTGAAAATGATCTTATAAAGTTACAGCTTCTCCTCCTGCAGCTTCAATTGCAGCTTTTGCTGAAGCAGTAAATTTATGAGCAGTTACCTTTAATGTTGATTTTAGTTCGCCACGTCCAAGAATTTTTACCATTTCATTCTTTCCTGCCAAACCTAGTTCAACTAAAGTTTGAAAATCTACAGTATCCTTAATGATCTTGTCATCGGTTAACTGTTGTAACTTATCTAAGTTAACGCCTTGATAAACTACACGGTTTCTATTGGTAAACCCAAATTTAGGCACACGTCTTTGAAGGGGCATTTGACCACCTTCAAAACCTACTTTCTTAGAATAACCAGAACGCGATTTAGCACCTTTGTGACCACGTGTTGCGGTACCACCTTTACCAGATCCTTGTCCTCTACCTATTCTTTTGCCTTGGTTCTTATTAGAACCTTCTGCTGGTTTTAAATTACTTAAGTCCATTGTATCTTATTATTTTGTTTCTTCAACAGAAACTAAATGTGAAACTTTACTTACCATACCAAGAATACTTGGGGAAGCATCGTGCTCTTTAACCTGACCGATTTTTCTCAAACCTAAAGACTCCAAAATTCTCTTTTGCGTCTGGGTGCGGTTAATTGCACTTTTTGTTTTAGTTACCTTTATCTTATTTGCCATTTTATTGGTTTTTAGTGGTAGTTATTGGTAGCTATCGGTTTTAATGTTTTAATATCAAACCCTTTCACAACCAAAGACTAACGTCTTATAATTATCCGTTAAACACTTTATCAAGTGAAATACCTCTTTCCTTAGCAACAGAAGCAGCACTTCTTAATTGCAACAAGGCATCAAAAGTAGCTTTTACAACGTTGTGTGGGTTAGAAGAGCCTTGGGATTTAGACAATACATCATGTATGCCCACTGCTTCCAATACTGTTCTTACCGCTCCACCTGCAATAACACCTGTACCAGGCGCTGCTGGAATAATGTTTACACGAGCACCACCGTATTTACCTTTTTGTTCATGTGGCAAGGTTCCTTTAATAATAGGAATTCTTACAAGGTTCTTTTTAGCATCTTCGATCGCTTTTGCGATGGCTGTAGCAACGTCCTTGGATTTCCCAAGACCTTGACCTACAACTCCTGCTTCATCACCTACTACTACAATAGCTGAAAAACCGAAAGCACGACCCCCTTTAGTTACTTTCGTAACTCTTTGTACACCAATAAGGCGATCTTTAAGATCCATTCCGCTTGGTTTTACTAATTCTGCGTTTTTATATTTATGATACATAATGTCTTAGAATTTAAGTCCTCCTTCTCTAGCTCCTTCAGCTAATGATTTTACTCTACCGTGATATTGATACCCACCTCTATCGAAAGAAATGGTATTGATACCCGCTTTGATTGCTCTTTCAGCTACAGCTTTACCTACTAAGGTTGCTTTATCTGATTTGTTTCCTTTATCTGAAGCAATATCTTTATCTCTTGAAGATGCTGCTGCTAGGGTTTTCCCTGAAACATCATCTACAACTTGAGCATAAATTTCTTTATTGCTTCTAAAAACAGCTAAACGTGGTCTTGCTTCTGTACCAGAAACCACCTTACGTATTCTGCTTTTTATTCTTAGTCTTTTTTCGTTCTTTGTCAATGCCATAACTAATATTTTAAGCTGATTTACCTGCTTTTCTTCTTAATATTTCACCAACAAACTTAACACCTTTTCCTTTGTAAGGTTCTGGTGGTCTAAAACCGCGAATCTTCGCAGCTACTTGTCCTACCAATTGTTTATCGTGAGAGGTTAGTTTTATTATTGGATTTTTTCCTTTTTCTGCAATGGTCTCTACTATAACTTCTGGAGCTACATTTAAGACGATGTTATGAGAAAAACCTAATGCTATATCTAATTTTTGACCTTGATTGGATGCTCTATAACCAACACCAACCAATTCTAATTGCTTGACCCAACCTTTAGATACACCTTCGATCATGTTTTTCATCAAAGATCTATACAAACCATGCTTGGATTTATCTTCTTTACTGTCTCCTGCGCGCTTTACTAAGATATTACCGTCTTCAACTTCAATACTAACAGTATCGAATTCTTGAGTCAATTCGCCCAACTTTCCTTTTACTGTAACCGTATTTTCCTTTACATCAACTGTAACTCCTTCTGCAATTGCTACTGGGTTATTACCTATTCTTGACATGTTCTTTCTTCTTTAATATTAGTAAACGTAGCATAAAACTTCACCACCTACATTATCTCTTTGCGCTTGCTTACCCGTAATTACACCGTGAGATGTAGAAACGATTGCAATACCAAGACCATTAAGGATTCGTGGCATTTCAGTTGAGGCAGCATACTTACGTAAACCGGGCTTACTTATTCTTTGAATTTCCTTGATGACCGATTCTTTAGTTACCTTATTGTATTTTAAGGCGATCTTGATAGTACCCTGGGCACTAGTGTCATCAAATTTATAACTCAAAACATATCCTTGTTCGAATAAGATTTTAGTTATTTCTTTTTTAAGGTTTGATGCAGGTATTTCGACAACTCTATGGTTGGCCTTCACTGCATTTCTGATTCTTGTTAAGTAATCAGCAATTGGATCTGTATTCATTACTATTCATTTGCGGTAATGGTTTTCCGTCTCGAACCGTCGAGACCGAACCTAAAACCAGTTTATACGATTTAATAACGCAATTTTATCGCGTTGTTGAAAGGTTTCGAAATGATATAATCAAATCGGCACCTTTGTCTTTACCAAGATGCTTTTCTCACACCTGGGATCAAGCCTTGATTTGCCATCTCACGAAACATTACACGTGAAACACCAAATGTTCTCATATACCCTTTAGGTCTTCCTGTTAATTTGCAACGGTTGTGTTGACGTACAGGAGAAGCATCTTTAGGTAACTTTTGTAGGCCTTCGTAATCGCCAACTTCTTTCAAAGCTTTGCGTTTCTCTGCATATTTAGCTACTGTTTTTGCTCTCTTAACCTCACGGGCTTTCATTGATTCTTTAGCCATATCTTAATTCTTTTGAAATGGGAGACCCATTTCAGTTAATAACGATTTTGCCTCTTTGTCTGTATCTGCTGATGTTACAAATGTAATATCCATACCAGAGATCTTGTTGATCTTATCAATATTCATTTCTGGAAAGATAATTTGTTCCACCACACCCAAGTTGTAGTTTCCTCTACCGTCAAAGCCTGTTGCTTTGATACCGTTAAAGTCTCTTACACGTGGTAATGCAGAAGTGATCAAACGATCTAAAAACTCATACATTTGCTCTCCTCTCAACGTAACTCTAACGCCAATGGGCATTCCTTTACGTAATTTGAAAGATGCCACATCCTTTTTGGATAGTGTTGCAACAGCTTTTTGACCTGTAATAGCAGTTAATTCATCAATTGCATGATCAATTAGCTTCTTATCGGCAACTGCAGCTCCAACACCTTTAGATAAAACTATCTTTTTAAGTTTAGGAACTTGCATTACATTTTTATATCCGAACTCTTCTGTAAGAGCAGTGACCACTTTGTCCTGGTACTCTTGTTTTAATCTAGGAGTATAAGCCATAACTATATTACTTCATTTGATTTTTTGGAATACCTAACTTTCTTACCATCTTCCGTTTTGTAACCTACTCTAGTGGTTTCCCCCTTAGCGGTTAACAAAGATAGATTAGAAATGTGCAAAGCTGCTTCCTTTTCTACGATTCCACCTTGAGGGCTTTGTGCTGTTGGCTTAGTGTGTTTCTTCACCATATTCACGCCTTCAACGATGGCTTTATTCTTATCTTTTAATACCTTAACAATCTTGCCTTCAGAACCTTTATGGTCTCCAGCAATTACTTTAACGGTATCTCCTGATTTAATTTTAAACTTTGTCATTTTATTTAGTCATTAAAGCACTTCAGGTGCCAATGATACAATTTTCATGAATTGCTTATCACGAAGTTCTCTAGCTACTGGTCCAAAAACACGTGTACCTCTCATTTCTCCCGTTGGGTTCAAAAGTACGCAAGCATTGTCATCAAACCTTATATAAGATCCGTCTGGACGTCTCACTTCTTTTTTGGTTCTCACAACTACTGCTGTTGAAACCGCACCTTTTTTGATGTTTCCGTTAGGCGTTGCATCTTTAACCGATACTACGATTTTGTCACCAATAGAAGCATATCTTCTATTTGTACCACCTAGAACACGAATGGTCAAAACCTGTTTAGCTCCAGTGTTATCAGCTACTCTTAATCTTGATTCCTGTTGTACCATAATTACTTAGCTCTTTCAATTATTTCTACTAATCTCCAACATTTGGATTTACTTAAAGGTCTTGTCTCCATGATCTTAACGGTATCTCCAATATTACAGTCGTTTGTTTCGTCATGAGCAACATATTTTTTTGTTTTCAAAACGAACTTTCCGTACATCGGGTGTTTTACTTTTTTTACTTCAGCAACAACGATTGATTTCATCATTTTGTTACTAGTAACTACACCTATACGCTCTTTTCTTAAATTTCTTTTTTCCATCTTTCAGCCAGAATACAATTATTGTACTTCTCTTTTAGTTAATTCCGTTGCAATTCTTGCTACTGAACGTCTAACGTTTCGTAACTGAATTGGATTCTCTAAAGGGGATACTGCATGTGCCATTTTAAGGTCTGCATAACTCTTTTTGGTTTCGCCTAGTTTTTCAGTCAACTCTGCTACCGATAGCTTTTTAATTTCTGCTTGTTTCATAATTATTATAATTAAGCTTCGTAATCTCGAGCTATTAAAAACTTAGTTTTAACTGGTAACTTTTGAGCTGCCAAGCGTAACGCTTCTTTTGCAACTTCAATTGGGACTCCACCAACTTCGAATAAGATTCTACCTGGTTTTACAACAGCTACCCAATATTCTACAGCACCTTTACCTTTACCCATACGTACTTCTAAAGGCTTCTTGGTGATTGGCTTATCTGGAAATATTTTGATCCATAACTGTCCTTCTCTCTTCATGTAACGCGTTGCTGCGATACGAGCTGCCTCAATTTGACGTGAGGTAAGAAAGTTAGTATCCATTGATTTTATACCAAACATACCATAGGATAGTCTATGACCTCTACCGGTATTACCTTTCATACGTCCTTTTTGGACCTTACGAAATTTTGTTCTTTTAGGTTGTAACATTTTTGTTTGTCTTTAAATTACTTTCTGCGACGGGGCTTAGTATTCCCACCACGACCTCCACTTGTCTTGCCACCTTGTTTTTTGGACAAGCCGACTAACGGAGAAAGATCTCTTTTACCATACACTTCACCTTTCATGATCCATACTTTGACACCTAATCTACCATAAGTAGTGTGTGCTTCAACTAAAGCATAGTCAATATCGGCTCTAAATGTAGATAATGGAATACGACCTTCTTTGTAGTGTTCATTACGTGCCATTTCAGCACCGTTTAAACGACCACTAATTTGGATCTTGATTCCTTCTGCATTCATTCTAATCGCAGCAGCGATAGCCATTTTTATAGCTCGTCTATAAGAGATACGATTCTCAATTTGACGGGCAACGCTAGATCCTACTAGAAATGCATCAAGCTCAGGTCTTTTGATTTCAAAGATGTTTAACTGAACTTCCTTATCAGTAATTTTCTTAAGCTCTTCTTTTAACTTGTCTACCTCTTGGCCACCTTTACCGATAATGATACCGGGTCTAGCAGTAGTGATAGTAACGGTTACAAGTTTAAGCGTGCGCTCAATAATTACTCTAGATACACTTGCCTTAGATAAACGAGCATGGATGTACTTTCTGATTTTATCGTCTTCAGCTAGTTTGTCACCATAATCATTTCCACCATACCAGTTAGACTCCCATCCTCTGATAATTCCTAAACGATTTCCGATTGGATTTGTCTTTTGTCCCATATCTCTACTTAAGCTTGTGTATTATTTTTAGCTCCAATCACGACTGTTACGTGATTTGAACGTTTTCTTATCCTGTGTGCACGACCTTGAGGTGCTGGACGTAATCTCTTTAACATAGATCCGCCATCCACTCTTATCTCTTGTACAAACAAATCTGCCTCTTCAATAGAAGCGTCTTCGTTCTTAGTTTGCCAATTTGCAATTGCCGATAGCACTAATTTCTCTAATCGACGTGATGCTTCCTTAGAACTAAATCTCAAGATTTGAAGAGCTTTTTCAGCTTCCTTTCCTCTCACTAGATCTGCTACCAAGCGCATTTTTCTTGGTGATGTAGGACAGTTATTAAGCTTAGCGAAAGCAATGTGCTTCTTTCCTTCCTTAATAGCGTCTGCCATTTGTTTTTTACGACTTCCCATAGCGCTTCTTATTTTTTACCTTTATTTTTTGCACCGGTGTGACCTCTAAACGATCTCGTTGGTGAAAATTCTCCTAACTTATGACCTACCATGTTCTCAGTGACAAACACTGGTACAAATTGACGACCGTTGTGAACTGCAATAGTTTGTCCAACAAAATCTGGCGAAATCATTGAGGCTCTTGACCACGTTTTGATTACCGTTTTTTTGTTTGAAGCTACATTCTCCGCAACTTTTTTGTCTAATTTATAATGGATAAAAGGTCCTTTTTTTAATGAACGTGCCATATTATTTCAGTTATTTCTTTCTACGTTCTACAATATATTTATTACTCGCTTTAGTTTTAGAACGTGTTCTATAACCTTTAGCTGGAATACCATTTCTTGATCTTGGGTGCCCTCCTGAAGATTTACCTTCACCACCACCCATTGGGTGATCAACTGGGTTCATTACCACTGGTCTTACTCTTGGTCTTCTACCTAACCATCTTGAACGCCCTGCTTTACCAGAAACGGTTAATTGATGATCGGAATTGGAAACCACACCAATAGTTGCCATACAATCTGCAAGTATTAATCTCGTTTCACCAGATGGCAATTTAATAGAGGCGAACTTCCCGTCTCTAGCCATTAACTGAGCAAAAGCACCAGCACTTCTCGCCATAACCGCTCCTTGACCTGGACGCAATTCTATACAAGAAATGATCGATCCAAATGGGACTTGGCTCAATGGCATTGCGTTTCCAATTTCTGGAGCTACACCCTCAGTGTTTGACACTACAGTTTGCCCAACTTGTAATCCGTTTTGAGCAATGATGTAGCGCTTCTCACCATCTTGGTAGTTAAGCAACGCAATAAACGCTGTTCTGTTAGGATCGTATTCGATAGACTTCACTTCGGCAGGAATACCCGCTTTGTTTCGTTTGAAATCGATAATACGATACCTTCTCTTATGACCTCCACCAACTTGGCGTATCGTCATTTTTCCTTGACTGTTTCTACCACCAGACCTTTTGTTCGGAACGAGCAAGCTCTTTTCCGGCTTATCAGTAGTAATGGCGTCAAATCCATTTACTACTCTAAAACGCTGTGCTGATGTGATTGGTTTTAATTTTCTTACTGACATTTTCTTCTAATTACATATTAGCATAAAGATCAATCTCTTCACCTTCCGCCAGTTGTACAATTGCTTTCTTTACTGCATTTGTTTTACCATGTTGAATACCAGTTTTTGTAAACTTGGTACTACGATCTGGACGGACATTTATAGTACGAACTTTTTCAACAGAAACACCGTAAGCTGCTTCAACAGCTTTTTTGATTTCCACCTTGTTCGCCTTCGTATTCACTTGAAACATAAAGCAGTTGTTCAACTCACTATTGGTTGTCGCTTTTTCAGTGATTATAGGTTTAATTAAGATACTCATGGTCTTCTATTTACTTAAATTCGATTCGATCCCTTCTAAAGAACTCTCCAAAAGGATTATTTTATTAGCATTCAATATTTTATAAGTGCTTAATTCTGAGTTCATTACAACTTCAGAGCCCTTAAAATTACGTGCTGACAAATATACATTATTATTTGACGCTCCCAACACAAACAACGATTTTTTGTCTTGAATATCAAGCGCTTTCAAAATTGCTGTGAAATTTTTTGTCTTTGGCGCATCAAAATTAAGGTCTTCAATCACGACGATTGATTTGTCATTTGCCTTCATCGTTAAGGCCGATTTACGGGCCAGACGTTTAAGGTTCTTGTTCAATTTGAAGCTATAGTTTCTTGGTCTTGGTCCGAACATGCGTCCACCACCTCTAAACACACCAGATTTAATACTTCCCGCTCTTGCAGTACCTGTACCTTTCTGTTTTTTAATTTTACGTGTACTCCCAGAAATCTCTGCTCTTTCCTTAGCCTTGTGCGTTCCTTGGCGTTGATTAGCCAAATATTGCTTAACGTCTAAGTAAACCGCATGGTTGTTAGGCTCAATAGCGAACACCTCTTTAGAAAGCTCTGCTTGTCTACCTGTGTCTTTTCCGTTGATATCTAAAACTGCTACTTTCATTATTTCTGAATAATTACATAAGAGTTGTTGTGTCCTGGAACACATCCTTTAACCACAATTAAGTTCTTTTCCGGAACTACTTTGTAGACTCTTAAATTTTCAACATTCACTCTTTCGCCACCCATTCGGCCTGCCATTTTCATTCCCTTGAATACTCTCGCAGGATATGAAGCAGCACCAATAGAACCTGGAGCTCTTAAACGGTTGTGTTGACCATGCGTCGCTTGACCAACTCCACCAAATCCATGACGTTTTACAACCCCTTGGAAACCTTTACCTTTAGAAGTACCTGCGATATCAACAAATTCACCTTCAATAAAGTGATCTACTGTTATAGCATCTCCTAATTTAAACTCTCCTTCAAACCCTTGAAATTCCGCGACTTTTCTCTTAACAGAAGTACCGGCTTTCTTGGCGTGGCCAAGTTCAGCTTTTGTAGCACTTTTCTCTGTCTTGTCATCGAAACCAAGTTGAAGGGCACTGTACCCGTCGACCTCTTCGGTTCTGACTTGGGTAACGACACATGGTCCAGCTTCGATTACTGTACATGGAATGTTCTTTCCATTTTCATCGAAAATACTAGTCATGCCGATCTTTTTTCCTATTAACCCAGACATAAATAATTGTTTGTTATGGACGCAATTTTTAGGCGTCCGTTTTGTTTATATGGTTAAGTCGCGACTCAACCGCTTGTATTTTATGCACTGGGCAATTCGCGACTTGCCCAATCAAAAACATTCAAGGCCGAAAATACATTCGACCTTGAATTGTATTTTTACCGTTTTTCCTTCGCACGCAGCTCAGGACATGTTTACCAGCTGCAAAAGCAGAGGGTTTATTATAAGCTCCCCAATGACATTAGGGATAAGATCAACTCCACACTTTCAAAAATTGAGAGCGAAGTTTCATTTACTTACACTTTGATTTCTACTTCTACACCACTTGGCAACTCCAACTTCATTAGAGCGTCAATTGTTTTGGAAGAAGAGGAATAGATATCCAATAAGCGCTTATAGGAGCTTAATTGAAATTGCTCTCTCGACTTCTTGTTAACGTGTGGTGAGCGCAATACAGTAAAAATTCTCTTGTGAGTTGGCAATGGGATTGGTCCCGTTACTACTGCACCTGTACTCTTTACTGTTTTTACAATCTTATCAGCAGACTTATCAACTAAACTGTGATCGTAAGACTTTAATTTTATTCTAATTTTTTGACTCATGTTCTTTAGTTTTAAGCTTCTACGCCTTTAGCTGCTTTTATAACTTCTTCTGAAATATTAGAAGGAGTTTCTGCATAATGTGAAAATTCCATAGTTGATGTTGCACGACCAGAAGATAATGTTCTTAATGTGGTTACATAACCAAACATTTCTGATAATGGCACAGTAGCTTTTACAGTTTTTGCACCAGCTCTATCGCCCATATCACTCATTTGACCTCTTCGTCTATTCAAATCACCTACAATATCTCCCATGTTTTCTTCAGGAGTTATCACTTCAATTTTCATAATAGGCTCCATGATCACCGCTTTAGCAGCTCTAGCACAATTCTTAAACCCTAACTTTGCAGCGAGTTCAAAAGATAATGCATCGGAATCTACATCGTGATAAGATCCATCTCTTAGGGTTACCTTCATCGAATCAATTTCGTATCCAGCCAATGGGCCATTTATCATGGCCATTTTGAATCCTTTTTCAATAGAAGGGATAAATTCCTTAGGAACGTTACCACCTTTAATTACCGAAATAAATTCAAGACCCGTCTTACCTTCTTCTGCTGGTTCAACCGTAAAGGCGATGTCAGCAAATTTACCACGACCACCAGATTGTTTTTTGTAAACCTCTCTATGATCTGCAGCTTGTGTAATAGCTTCCTTATATTCTACTTGTGGTTGACCTTGATTTACTTCAACCTTAAACTCACGTCTTAAACGATCTACAATAATATCCAAGTGAAGCTCACCCATACCAGATATAATTGTTTGACCTGAATTTTCATCAGTTCTTGCTGTAAACGTTGGATCTTCTTCTGCCAATTTGGACAAAGCCATTCCTAATTTATCAACATCGGCCTTTGTTTTAGGCTCCACTGCAATACCGATTACTGGATCTGGAAAATCCATAGATTCCAACACCAAAGGATGTTTCTCATCTGTCATGGTATCACCAGTCTTGATATCCTTAAATCCTACTGCTGCTCCAATATCTCCTGCTTCAATAAAATCGATAGCATTCTGCTTGTTGGAGTGCATTTGGTAAATACGTGAGATACGCTCTTTCTTGCCTGAACGATTGTTCAAGATATAAGATCCAGCATCCAAACGACCTGAATATGCACGGAAGAACGCCAAACGACCTACAAAAGGATCTGTGGCAATCTTAAATGCTAAAGCTGCAAAAGGCTCATCTACATGAGGCTTACGCAATTCTTCTTTCTCTGTATCTGGATTAATTCCTACAATACCTTCTTTATCTGTTGGTGCCGGCAAATAACGACATACAGCATCTAATAAAAACTGTACTCCCTTATTTTTAAACGAAGAACCACATACCATTGGTATAATGGCCATATCCATTACCGCAGCTCTAAGTGCAGCGTGCACTTCGTCTTCAGTAATAGAGCTTTCATCTTCCATGAATTTCTCTAAAAGATTTTCATCGTAGCTAGCTACCTCTTCAATCAACAAAGCACGGTACTTGCGTACTTCATCTTTCATTTCTTCAGGAATCGGAACAACATCAAATGTAGCACCAAAATTATCATCGTGCCATACCAATGCTCTGTTCTTCACCAAATCAACGATACCTTTAAAATCATCTTCATCACCAATGTTCAAAACAATTGGCACTGCGTTAGATTTCAACATATCTTTAACTTGTTGGCAAACTCCCAAGAAGTTAGAACCTTGACGGTCCATTTTATTTACAAAACCAATTCTTGGCACTTTGTAGTTATCTGCAAGTCTCCAGTTAGTTTCAGATTGTGGCTCAACGCCATCCACTGCACTAAACAAGAACACCAAACCATCCAATACACGTAACGAACGGTTTACTTCAACCGTAAAATCCACGTGACCAGGAGTATCGATAATGTTAAAGTGATAATCTTTGGTATCTGGAGTATTCTCTGCATTTTCCATTGGGAATTTCCAGGTACAAGTTGTAGCAGCAGAAGTAATTGTAATACCTCTTTCTTGCTCTTGCTCCATCCAATCCATTGTTGCAGCACCATCGTGTACCTCACCAATTTTATGTGAAACCCCAGTATAAAAAAGAATACGCTCTGTAGTTGTGGTTTTGCCTGCGTCAATATGCGCAGCAATTCCTATATTTCTAGTGTATTTTAAATCTCTTTGTGCCATTTCAATTAAAATCTAAAGTGTGAGAATGCTTTGTTTGCTTCTGCCATACGGTGAGTATCCACTCTCTTTTTAACAGCTGCACCTTCTTCTTTAGCTGCTGCAATAATTTCAGCTGCCAATTTTTGAGGCATAGATTTTTCATTTCTTTTTCGTGAGTAACTGATCAACCATTTCATGGCTGTAGATACTTTACGATCTGGACGTATTTGCATTGGGATTTGGAATGTGGCTCCACCAACTCGTCGGCTACGTACTTCTACGTGAGGCATAACGTTTGACAAGGCATCCTTCCAGATTTCCAAGGCGGTTTTCTCTTCGTCTGTTTTTTTGGATTCTACAATGTCAATGGCATCGTAAAATACTTTGAACGCGATAGATTTTTTACCGTCCCACATCATCATATTGACAAAACGGGTTACCAGTTGATCGTTAAAACGAGGATCTGGTAAAAGCGGTCTCTTTTTTGCTGCTCTTTTTCTCATGTCTTCTTCTTAAGTGTTTAGTTATTGGCTGTTGATTATTGAGGCTTTACGCCATCAAAGCACACAACGCTTAACTTGTTTTACTTCTTAGGGCGTTTTGCACCATACTTAGATCTACGTTGTGTTCTACCTGCGACACCTGCGGTATCCAAGGCACCACGAACAATGTGATATCTAACTCCTGGCAAATCCTTTACCCTTCCACCTCTAACCAATACTATCGAGTGCTCTTGTAAATTGTGACCCTCTCCACCAATGTATGCATTGACCTCTTTTCCGTTTGTTAAACGAACCCTTGCTACCTTACGCATTGCTGAGTTAGGTTTCTTAGGCGTCGTTGTATAAACTCGAGTACACACACCACGTCTTTGAGGACACGAATCTAAAGCAGCCGATTTACTCTTCTTGGTTATTTTGGCTCTTCCTTTTCGTACTAATTGTGAAATTGTTGGCATATATTTCTATATAAATTTATTAAACCCTCACTTTAGAGGGCTGCAAAGGTAGAAATAAATATTAATTTTTCAAATGTTAATGGTATTAATTTTTAGAACTTTATGAAATTATTTTCCAGAGCAGATATTTTTACTTTCAAATTTCCGTTAGTTTTGAAGCATTATAACATCACATGACTAAATCACCCCGTTTATATATCTTCATAATCCTATTGCAATTCTCGGCATTACTAACAAATGCTCAACAACTGCACTTGCGTATTAGCGGTGTTTCTGAAATAGAATCAAAAACCATAGATTCTCTTGGGTACGAATCTAGTTTTGAAGATTTACAGGGCTTGAAATTAGAATTGAACAATTTCAGAACAAAAATTGAATCCATTGGCTATATAGATCACGAACTGCTGTCCTATAACAAGGCATCGGATAGTTTATATATCGCAAAATTAGAGTTAGGTCCAAAATACAAATCAATTCATATATATAATAAGGACTTAGTGCCAAACTCGATTTTAAACTCAATTAACGCCAAAGTTGAAAATACCTATTTTACGGTACCGCTGGATCAGTTGGAACAAACGCTACTTCAAATTAATGCAGAAATGGCCAACCAAGGAAGCCCTTTCTCAATGCTTCAACTGCAATCCATATCCAAAAATGACGACTTTACCTTAAGCGCAGCGCTTACGACGACGACTACCCTACAAAGAACCATAGATAAAATCATTGTAAAGGGCTATGAGCAATTTCCGAAGGCGTTTTTAAAACGTTTTTTAAAACTCAAAACTGGCCAACAGTTTAATTTACAAAAAATAAAGTCCAAATCAACTGAACTCAACAACCTAGTATTTGCAAACGTCATTAGAGACCCCGAGGTGCTTTTTACCAAAGACTCCACATTGTTATATATGTACATAGAAAAAAACAAAAGCAACACTTTTGATGGATTCTTAGGCTTTGGCACCAACGAAGACACCAACGCTATTGAATTTGATGGTTATTTGAACCTAAACTTGATCAACAACTTAAATTACGGTGAATCCTTGAAATTGTTATATAAAAGTGACGAGAATGAGCAGAAGACCTTTGATGTTAATGTTAACATGCCCTTTTTATTTAGTTCTCCAATTGGCACCACCTTAAAGCTCAATATTTTTAAAAAAGATTCTACATTTGTAACCGTAAATCAATCTGCGCAATTAAACTACCTCTTCGATGCCAGAAACTCAGTTTCTGTTGGCATAAAAGCAGTAAACTCTACAGATTTATTAGACCAAAACATCGCCAGCATTAACGATTATAGTTCAAATAGCTTCTTTACGAACTACCAATATCTCAAACGACGGGATAATGATGCTTTGTTCCCCATTGATTTGCTTTTTGAGCTCACTGCCGGCACAGGCAACAGAACCTTTGACACAAAAAAGGCGCAACAAACCACATTTGAACTCGAGGCACTTAAAATCTTCAATTTGAATTACAACAACAGTTTCTTCACGAGACTCACAAGCGCTTATTTAATTTCCAATAATTATTTAGAGAATGAACTCTATAGGTTTGGTGGGATCAACTCTATAAGAGGTTTTGAGGAAAACAGTGTATTAGCGAGCCTATATACCGTTTTGAATACAGAGTACCGATATAGACTTAACCCTACTTTGTACGTGCACTCTGTAATTGATGCTGCCTATTTTGAAAATAATTTAACGGATCAAAAGGGCAAATTATACGGATTTGGGTTGGGGTTTGGCATGTTAACCAAAGCTGGACTCTTTAAACTCAACTATAGCAGCGGGAAATCTGAAAATGAACGCTTCCGTTTCTCCAATTCAAAAATTCACATTAGTTTAACTGCTACCTTTTAAGGGTGGTCAAAAGTTATAATTTAAACATTTAGAGCATTTTATTTAACATTTAAAGGGGGTTAAGTAATATTTTTCTAAAAATTTAAGACACTATTATTGTATTGTTAACATATTATTGTGATATTTGGCCCAAGGCTAATTCAAATTAAATTAAATATGAAAACAAAGTTTAGTGGAATTCTAACGCTATTGCTAGCGTTTATGGTGCAATTTTCTTTTGCACAACAAGGCTCTGTGACCGGTACGGTTTCAGACGAAAATGGTATGCCTCTTCCTGGAGCGACCGTTGTTATTCAAGGAACAACAACTGGAGTCTCAACGGATTTTGATGGTAAATACTCAATTAATGCAACTCAAGGCCAAGTTCTTGAATTTCGTTATGTGGGTTATGCTTCAAAAACTGCAACAGTAGGAGCTGAAACAGTTATAAACATGAGTTTGGCGTTAGACAATTCGTTGGATGAAGTTATTGTAACTGCGTTTGGTATTGAAAGAGAGGAAAAATCTCTTGCATACTCAACAGAGACTATAAAAGCCGAGGAGCTTGTACAAGCTGCTCCGGTTAATGCTGTAACCTCTTTACAGGGTAAAGCATCTGGTCTTAACATTATTACAAGAAACAATGGTGTAAATCCAAGTACAGCTATCGTATTGAGGGGTTATAACTCTATTACCTCAAGTAATGCTGCTTTGATTGTTATTGATGGTGTAATTCAAGCATCTTCTGCATTGAATGATTTGAACCCTAATGACATCGCTACTTCAACAATTTTGAAGGGTGCTTCGGCAACTGCGCTTTATGGTTCTGATGGTGCCAACGGTGCAATCATTATCGAAACTAAAAAAGGCAAGTTGGGTACTGGCATCCAAGTAGGATTCAATTCAAGTGCTACTTTTGAAACCGTTAAGTATTTTCCTGAAACCCAAGATAAATTTGGTCCTGGATTGGATTTGTTTACTTACGATCCACTTGAGAATACGCAATGGGGTCCAAGATATGATGGTGTTGTGAGACGTGTAGGTCCTGTTTTGCCAGATGGTTCATTTCAAACGCTTCCTTATGCACCTGCATCAAGTAGTGAGAATAGAGAAGCTTTCTTTAACACTGGTGTAACTTTAATCAATGGTTTTGATGTGAGTGGTGGTGATGAGAAATCTACCTTCTTTTTCTCTGCAAGACGTGCAGACGTTGATGGTATTACTCCTAAAGACGAGTATCGTAAAGATAACTTTAGATTAAACGCTTCTAGAAAAGGAGAGAAATTTGAAGTCTCCACTAATATTTCGTTTTTCGAAGATCGTACAGATATCGTTTCACCAGATGCTGGTTATCAAACCAGAGGGGTGTATTGGAATGTTATTAACACGCCTGCGAGTATTCCTTTAACTAGATACAAAAACTGGAGAACAGATTTGTATTCAACTAAAGAAACCTATTACAATGAGTATTACCAAAACCCTTATATGTTGATAGACATAGGTAGAGATACTCAAAGAAGTAATAGGTTGCAAGCGAATGTTAAATTCAACTATGAAATTAACAACTGGATCTCTGCAGCTTACAGCTTAACAGGAACTTATTATAACGAGCACAATAAAAACACGCAAGAAGCGATTACTTACAATCCAATTACGTCTCCTTCTCGTGTGGGTAGCAATACCAGTGCCTCAGTATTAGAGCAAGATGATTCTAACCGACGCGTGAATTCTGATTTTAGAATTCTTTTTGACCGTGATCTTACTACAGATTTGAATGCATCTCTTATATTGGGTAATAATGTTCAAACCTACCGTTCAACTCAAATCTTTATTTTTGGAGACAATTTAATTGTGCCGGATTTATACGATGTGAGTGTAAGAACTGGGGAGTTGCAAGGAGGAAACGCTACGTTTAGAAGTACTAAAGTAGGTTACTATGCCGATTTAACTTTAGATTATAAAAACTTTGCGTTCTTAAACGGTGCGTATCGTTACGATACTTCTTCAACTTTACCGGTAGATAATAATGATTATTCTTTCTATACTGTAGGGGGTTCTGTGGTTATGACAGATGCAATTCCTTCATTAAAGAGTGATACATTTTCTTACATGAAGTTAAGAGCAAGTTATGCCCGTGTAGGTAACGATCCTTCTATTGGTTATATCAATGAATTGTTCTCTACCCCAACCGGTTTCCCTTTTGGTGATATTCCAGGATTTCAAACACCAACAAGAAATGCGAGTCCAGATTTCAGTCCTGAAATCCAAAAGACATATGAGCTTGGTGCTGAATTCAGTTTCTTAAAAAACAGAATTACACTTGCAGGTACGTACTTCAATACAAAAACTGAAGACCAATTCTTAAGTGCAGGAACATCCACAGCTTCGGGTGTGGGTACTTTTAGAACTAACTCTGGTACTATCGAAAACAAAGGTTTTGAAATTGATCTTAAATTAACGCCAATAAGAACGGAGAACTTCTCTTGGGACATTGGATTAAACTTAAGTAAAATTAAAAATGAAGTGGTTAGTTTAGCAGATGGTGCAGACCGTTTACAAGTAGGCTTGGCATTGGATGAAGTAGGTGTATTTGCACAAGTAGGTGAATCTTACCCACAAATTTATGGTACAGGCTATTCTAGAGATGATCAAGGTCGTGTGATTATTGATCCAGCAACGGGTAACCCTGTGGTTTCTTCCGAGCTTCAAAACTTGGGAAGCACTACTCCAGATTTAATCATTGGTGGTAACACTAGAATTAACTTCAAAAACTGGTCTTTAAGTGCGGTAGCAGATTACAAGACAGGTCATGTATATTACAATCAATTAGTAGATGCATTGGAATTTACAGGTTCTACAGTGCATAGTGCTACTTCAAACAGACAGCCATTTGTATTCCCTAACTCATCTTATCCTGATGGTAACGGTGGATATACTAGTAATAACAACATCTTAACCTCAGGTGGTGGTTTTTCTTTTTGGAACAGCACATATAATGCTATAAAAGAAAACTATGTAGTAGATGCGACAACTCTTAAACTTAGAGAAGTTGCCCTTAGTTACAGCGTACCCGCTAGATTTTTAGAGAATACCTTCATCTCTTCTTTAAATTTTGGTCTTGTAGGTCGTAACCTTATCATGTTAAGATCTGCGCAGAATGTGTATACAGATCCTGAGTTTACAAATGATAGTGAAGAAGTAACAGGTTTTGGTACATTAGACCAATTGCCTCCTACTGCTAACTACGGTTTCAAACTTGATCTTAAATTTTAAAAAAAAAATGAATATGAAAACAATAAATAATAAATACTTGGCAATTATTGTTGCCTTAGTACTCATGTCTTGTTCAGACGACTTCTTTGACGTCAATGAGAGCGAGAACGACCCCTCAGAGTCAAAACCTGAATTGACATTACCAGTTGCACAAAAATTTAGTGCAGATTATATCTCTGGTGGTTATAATTCACCAAATACCTTAGGTAATATTTGGACGCAGGCTTGGACAGCAGCAGGTGATTACATCTATTTTACTGATGAAATGCAGTATAATGTTACCAGTGGATTTAGAACATCAACTTTTCAAACAGCATATCTTAATCCTTTAGACAACTACGATTATGTAGAGCATTTTGGTGAAAACTCCGAATCTGGAGGTGCTGAGTTCGGCTATTATAGAGCCATTGCTAAAATCATGAAAGCATACCACTACCAATATTTGGTTGATATTTATGGAGATGTACCATACACTGAAGCGCTTCAAGGTAAAGACAATGCAACGCCTGCATATGATAGTGGTCAATCCATATATGATAACATCTATGATCAAATTACAGAGGCTATTTCTTTAATCCAACAAGGATTGGACGATGCCGGTACTGAAAACGAGATCTTTCAAGAAATTGGGAATGAAGATGTGATGTACGGTGGTAATATGACCATGTGGGCTAAATTTGGTAATTCACTTAGATTACGTATTTTACTGAGACAATCTGAACTTTCGAATAACCTTACAAGTAAATATACCGCATTGGATGCAAGTCCATTTGGTTACTTAGGCGCAGGAGAAAATGCCTATGTTAACCCAGGTTATGTATTACAAGCAGGAAAACAAAATCCTTTATGGGATGCTTTTGGTGAAACTTCTGCGGGTAACTTAGCAGCCAATGCTGAAGCGACTAGAGCTACTATTTATGCAATTGAAAAATTAAGGGATGAGTTTAATGACCCAAGATTATCAAGATTATATGCTCCCGCATCAGCACCAGAGGATCCTGCAGTACCGTTTGTTGGTATTGAACAAAATGACCAAAATGCCAATTCACCAAAATCTGCTGAACTTTCAGGTATTGGTCCAGGCATCTTAAAAGGTCCAGATCAAAACGCAATCATCATGCAATCTGCGGAAAGCTTATTTTTACAAGCCGAAGCAGCACAAAGAGGATTTATTGCTGGTAATGCGCAAGCCTTATATGAAGCTGCAATTTCAGAGTCATTTACTCAATTGGGTGCTACTGGTGCCAGTGCGTATTATGCTCAAGGTATTAATAATGTAAGTTGGAATGCATCTTCAGATAAAATTGAAGCTATTATTACACAAAAATGGATAGCGCTTAATGGTACCAATGGTATTGAAAATTGGATCGAATACAAGAGAACTGGTTTCCCAGCTGATTTACCAGCGGCACCAAACGCGCTTCAGTCAACTATTCCAATAAGATTATTATATCCATCATCAGAGGCTGCAAACAACCCTGGAAATGTTCCAAGTCAAATATCTGCAGATGCATTTAACTCACCAGTATTCTGGGATATGTAATTAGTGCTAATCCTTAAAAAAAATAAATAAAATGAAAAAATTAATAAAATATTCAAGCTTTTTGCTCTTAACGCTATTTTTAGCGACGTCATGTGACGACACCAATGTTGGCGATGATGAAGAGTTGAACTATAATACGGGTATTAATGTTGTTCAATTTACAACTGCCAATGTTACTGCTCCAGCCTTAGCCGACGGTGAGATAAAAAACTATACCGTTAAATTATTGGCTGCAGGACCAGATTTAGCAAATGTTAGTGGTGATGCTTTAGTTACTTTCTCCGTAGATCCAGCCTCAACTGCTGTAGAAGGAGTAAACTATAACTTGGGTTCTGGCTCTAACACTGTTACTTTATCGGACGCTAATGATTATCTAGGAACCATTCCTATATCCATTATTACTGAAGGCATCGATCCACCTGTTTCTAAAACATTGATTCTAAATATTGAATCAATATCAGGAACTGGCGATAATTTAGTTGTGAGCGGTAATAAAGCGCAAATAATAATAACGATTGCGTATTCTTGCTTTTCAGATTTAGCAGGTACATACACTAATCCTGCGGTTCCTCAATGTGACGCTGTTACTGGACCTGGCAACATTACTGTTACGGAAGAGTCTACAGGTAGATACTTGGTTTCATCTATGACCGGTTATACTTTCGGGGCTGGTAACTGTATTTCTTTTTTCATGACAGATATATGTGGTGTACTTACTTATGACGGAGGTGACCTCGAAGCTAATAACTACAGCGGTGCAGGTGGTGCTGGTGTCGTAAATCCCGACGGAAGTTTTACCATAACCCTAAAATTAATAGAAGCTGGTTATTCTGAAACAAGTACTTATACACCCCTTTAATAATTTAATTTATACTCGAACATGAAAAAAATATTCTTAATATTATTATCAGTAAGCATTGTATCACTCTCTTGTAGTAGCGATGATGATTCAACACCTATCGATCCTAGTAATTTTGCAACAGCAACTGTAAACTATAACGGTCCATCGAGTGTTGCGGAAAATGCTGGATCCGTTGATGTGGATATATCTTTATCCAAACCAAGTGCAGCAAATACTTCTTTTACCATAACTCAAGTAGGAGGTACTGCAGAAGAAGGTGTGGATTATACCTTAACAAATGTTCCCGTGGCCTCGTTTACTACTTCAGGAGTGTTAACAGTGAATGTGATTAATAGTCCTTTTCCAAAACCAGATAGAACCCTGCTTTTAGAAGTTTCAACTCCAGAATTTGGTGCAGAATTACTTAATTCAAGTTCAAATGTACCTTACTCTATCAGTTTAACAATCACGGATGTTAATCCTACCGATGGTTTAACCGTTGGGTATGATTGGAATGAAGATCAAGCTTCAGATTTAGATTTGACTGTATTTTATGAAGATGGTACTGAGGTTGCTATTCTAGCAACTGCCGATGTTCCAGAAATAGGACCGTCGCTTATACTAAACACCGATCCAGATGGTACGTACTATATCGATATGCAACCTTATGATTTTTCTGAACTTCAAATTGATTACAATTTTGGTATCGCTAAACCTAACGGAGAAGTCGTTGAACTAACTGGTACTTTCGATTTTACCAACATTGGTAACTATGAAACCGACGAATCGGGAGCATTAGGAGCTACAGCTTACAGACTTGTGAAAGTTGTTAAGTCTGGTTCTAATTACACAATTACATCACTTAATTAAAAATTCTTAATTAAGTATAAAAAGGCTGTCTCGAGAGACAGCCTTTTTTTTTATCTTTACCCCTATGAAAAATGATACGACCATTTTTGGCATTAGAGCAGTTATTGAAGCCATAAAATCTAATGAAAACATCGATAAGATCTTTCTACAAAAAGGTTTAAGAGGTGATTTGTTTTCAGAATTGGAACAACTGTTAAAAAAAGAACGTCTTAATATTTCGTACGTTCCAGTTGAGAAATTAAACCGACTCACTAAAAACAATCATCAAGGTGTTGTGGCTCAAATTGCCCCTATCACTTTTTATGATTTGGATAATCTCGTCATCAGCGTTGTAGAATCTGGTAAAACGCCCTTATTCTTGCTCCTCGATCAACTGAGTGATGTAAGAAATTTTGGTGCCATCATTCGAACTGCAGAATGTACTGGTGTTTCAGGCATTATCATTCAGAAAAAAGGCGGAGCCCCCATTGATGGAGATACCGTTAAAACAAGTGCAGGCGCAATTTTCAATATTCCCATTTGTAAGGTTGATCATATAAAAGATGCGGTGTTTCACATGCAAGCCTCGGGCATTAAAGTGATTGCTGCTACCGAAAAGGCCGATCAAACATTGTATGATGTTAATTTCACAGAGCCTTGCGCCATTCTCATGGGATCTGAAGGCAAAGGCATCAATCCTTCCGTACTAAAGGTATCGGATGAATTGGCAAAACTGCCTATTCTTGGAGAGATTGAATCCTTAAATGTTTCAGTAGCCTGTGGTGCTTTTTTATATGAAGCAGTGCGCCAAAGACGTTAATCCTTATTTTCCTTAAAGGTATAACGCACTTCTATGTGCTGTTCTTCGGAAAATGCCTTGTCCTCGATCTCAGGTTCTAAATTTTCGATAAAATTTCCCTCCGCATCAAAATGCCTTAAAAAAACATCATCGGCTTCGTTAAAATTGGGCTCTTGCCATACATAACGTTCTGGTTTTGCCACCTTCTTCCTAAACAACACCGCAAATAATAAGCCTGTCACCAATCCTCCCAAATGCCCCTCCCACGACATGCCTTCCTTTACCGGAAACACATACCAAATTAAACTTCCGTAGAGAAAAATAATCATTAGAGATAAAGCCACCAAGCGGTAGTGCTTGGCAAAAATGCCTTTAAAAAACATAAAGCTCACCAAAACATATACCAAGCCGCTGGCTCCAATATGATTTGATGGTCGACCGATACACCAGGTTATTAATCCGGATAGAAGAATTCCATATCCCAGCACCTTCCACGAGATGTCTCGATAAAAATAAAAGAGCGCAACGCACAGTACAAATAATGGGATACTGTTGTGGTAAAGGTGCTCAATATCTGCATGAATCAAGGGACTCGTGAAAATGCCCATTAAGCCTTCCCAAGTTTGCGGACGAATGCCCATGTATTTTATTTTGGGGAAAAACCGCACTTGCAGCCAAAACACCATCCAAAGTGACAATACAAATACTAAGGGATATAAGATGACACTGGTAGAATATCGAAACTGCTGCGGTTGATTCATCTTTAAATTTAAATAATTCATAACAAATAGCTCTCCAATTTATGGGCATATGAAAAATTGTCATTGTAAGTTTTCGTAATTTTACATTATGAATGCACCTTTAGCCGAACGTTTAAGACCGCAAAACCTCGAGGATTACCTTAGCCAAAACCATTTAATAGGCGAAAAAGGGATCTTAAGGCAACAACTCCAGCAAGGGGTAATTGCCTCCATGATTTTTTGGGGCCCTCCCGGTACTGGCAAAACCACGTTGGCCAATATCGTCGCCAACGAATCCAAGCGCCCATTTTATACCTTAAGTGCCATTAACTCTGGTGTAAAGGATATTAGGGAAGTGATTGATAAGGCAAAGCAAAGCGGGGGCTTATTCACAACCAAAAATCCCATTTTGTTTATTGATGAGATCCATCGCTTTAGCAAATCACAACAAGACTCCCTTTTACAGGCAGTAGAAAAAGGATGGGTAACGCTCATAGGTGCTACTACCGAAAACCCAAGTTTTGAGGTCATCCCCGCCCTACTCTCGCGTTGCCAAGTATATACCTTGAATTCATTTTCAAAAGGCGATTTAGAAGCCTTATTGAAACGGGCCATGTCAAAAGATGAGCTGCTCTCAAAACGTGATATTCACCTCAAGGAGACCGAGGCCTTGATCCGATTTTCTGGTGGTGATGCCCGTAAATTACTTAATCTCTTTGAGCTCATCGTTACATCTTATCCTGAAAACGAACCCGTAGTGATCACCAACGGTGACGTTGCAAACCGCATCCAAAGTAATACGGTGCGTTATGACAAAAGCGGAGAGCAGCACTATGATATCATCTCTGCGTTTATAAAATCGATTAGAGGCAGTGACCCCAATGCTGCAGTTTATTGGTTAGCCCGAATGATTGAAGGTGGTGAAGACGTTAAATTTATTGCCAGACGCTTACTCATTTTGGCCAGTGAGGATATTGGTAATGCCAATCCCACTGCATTAGTAATAGCTAATAATGCCTTTCAAGCAGTTTCTGTTATTGGTTATCCTGAATCGAGAATCATATTGAGCCAATGTGTCACGTACTTGGCCACTTCGCCCAAGAGCAATGCTTCTTATGAAGCTATAGGGAAGGCACAACAGTTGGTAAAGCAAACCGGTGATTTATCGGTACCCTTATCTCTAAGAAATGCGCCTACGAAACTGATGAAGGAATTAGGTTATGGCGATAATTACCAATATGCACATCGCTACGAACAGAATTTCGTCGCCCATGAGTTTTTACCGGACGAAATTAAAAGTATGAAGCTATACGAGCCTGGAAACAATGCCAGGGAAAATGCCCAACGTGATTTTTTAAAAGCACGGTGGAAAGAGAAATATGGCTATTAGATGTTTAGCGCTTAAAACTTAAGATTGAGTGTTTTTGATTGCAAGCTGTCACCATCATAACTCTCATAGATCCAAGTATCTCCTTTTTTGTAAACCATGGCGTCCTTACCTTTTACCAAAAACGTGTCTTGCATGTTGGTATTTAATAGGATCATGACTTTCTTAGGTTCCGTATCCACAATTTGAAATCCGTTGGGTAGCGGTTGGGCGTATAACAAATCTTTGACCGTTTGGGCTGATGTGGCGCTCGTTTCTTTTTTTATCTGGTTTGGAGCACTTTCTACCTTGACCAATTGTTTTTCGACCTGAGCTACGTCTGTTCTATCGGTATTCTTTAACGATTTCACTTCTTCCTTTAGGCGCTGGATTTCCATTTGCGCAGCAGTCTGATCCGATTTTCCAACTTTCACAGTCGCGTTGGGGCTATTTTTGGCAACTACTATTGAATTGGGTTGGTAAGCGTAACTAAAATTCTGAAACGTTTGAAAAGCATCCCTCAGTGCTAAATTATAAGCATCCTCAAATTTCTTTTCCCGAGTTTCACCCACCTTAGAATCTGCGACCACCTTGTTTTCACAATTGAGCAGTGAAATTTGAATTTTAGTTTTCAAAAATCCCCCCTTGACCTTATTTACATCGGCCCTAAGCGCTAAACAGCGGTTGCGCTTCAAATCTTCTGGCAGCTCATCATCTTCTAAAAAGGCAGTGTAACCATATTTGTTGAACAAGAATTTAGTCAAAGAATTGATTTGATATTGATCCTTTGAGCTTAAGAACTCAAATTGATTGGGAACGATAACGTATTTATAATTGTTAATTTCGTCTTGTGACCAAGCATTGAATTGCATGCCAATGGCAATTAAGACGATTACTAAGGATTCTTTCATTTTGGATTAATTTTAATGGTCCCGTAAAGATACAATTTACGGTCTAATCGGTTTTTTTAACTTCTGTATTTAACTATAATTTACAAATAGGCCTTCAGCTCTTGCAATAGCTTTACTTGTTTAATGTCAGCTTCCGCAGTAATATTGTGATAATTAAACAAAATTACATCCCATCCCAAAGCTTTGGCCCCTAAAATATCAGCTTCATAATTGTCACCAATCATTAAGCTTTCTTCAGGCTTGGCCTTGGCGAGATTTAAAGCGTAATTAAAAATAATGGGATTTGGTTTTTTTACACCAGCCAGTTCCGCATTAGTGACCGTTTTAAAATAGGGCGCTATTTTAGAATTGTCCATTTTTTTCTGTTGCGCCTCATCAAATCCATTGGTGATAATATGCAATTGATAATTAGGCCTGAGATAATCAAGCAATTCAAAAGTTCCCTCAAAGAGATGATTAAAACTACTTAAATGTGCAATATAGTCGTTTGATAATATTTTAATCAGTGGGTCTTCAACTTCTAAGTCTAAGGCGTCAAAGGTATCTTTTAACCTATAGTATCTCAAATCATCTTTATCTATTTTTTCGTCGCGATATAATTTCCAATAGTTCAAATTTATGGGTTCATAAGCGCTCACGAATTGGGAATGATCGACTTTTACATTATGTAAGCCAAAGATTTTTTGAAAAGTTAACGCTGAATTTTTATCGAAATCCCAAAGCGTGTGATCTAGATCAAAAAAGATATGTTTTATGCCTTCTAATTTCATTTTATGTCTATCAAGTTTTAGGTGTGATTTGGTCGTATTCTCAGGAGCCTCAAAATACATAGCCCTATATTTTTTTGCTGGGAATGGTGTCTCCCTCAACCGAATTTAGAATTTGAGTGAAGAGTTTTCTATACCCCTTCCAAGTAGGATTGTCGCCAAATGTATAATTATGGAATACTGGGGTAAACGTACCGTTCACTTTTTTGACTTCCTTGATCAACCGGTCTAAGGTTTCCGTCTTATCCAATTGGGATTGGTGTTTCAATAACGCATGATCGATACAGTGAAACGAATTGATGACTAAAGGCGTTCGAATTTCGTAATCGAGATCGTAGAACAAAAATGGCGTGCAAGTGCCTGCCCTAAACCCGATATAATTGAGATAGCCCATCGTAAAATCTTGCTGAACCTCCAGTTCTACAAGGTTTCTATAAGAATGTGGTAAATTTATTTTTGAAAATGAATTACGAGTCGATTCGAGTTCATAATTTGTTATGGATTCCATTTTCTTCTTCTCCTTTTTGAGCCTCATAATATTATCAAGCGCCAAAAAGGAAACTTTAAGTCCTACTTTGCAATAATCACCAACGGACTTAATAAGCGACACAAATTGCTTTCGGTTGACATTAATGTTCTTGTCGTAGGTAGAAAAATCTCCAATCAAGAAAAAAACAAAGAACTTAAACTGGTATTGCTTTTGTTTATTGATAATCCATTTGAAGGTATCGTAAGGGTCCCTTTTAAATCCAAAGAGCACCAAAAATCGTTGTGAGAGTTGTTTTAACTTCAAGTTGAAGATTTCATGCAAAGTGCCCCCAATAATTCGCATCAACCCCTTATGTTTAAATAAATACGCCATGGGCACGTCTATAATGGGAAGCACTTTGTACTCTTGCTTAGGAAACTCAAAATCTTCAAATTTTTGCTCTAAAACCGTCTTTAACCGGTAGGCCCAAATATCCACAACGGGCTGGTGTAAAAATCCTTCTTTAAAGGCTAAACTTTCTACAGCGGTAAACCGCCCATAACTGTCTTTTACATGCGGTAAGTACTCCTCATAGCGACTCAAAAGATAAAAGGAAGCTGCAAAAATATCGTAAGGCATCGCGCTATTGTCGCCACAGGGGAAAAAACACTTGGTGCCATACCATTCTTGTACGCTAATTTCAATATCTGCCAGGCCTTGATCAAATAATAAGTCATGACTTTTTACAAAAATCTCGTTGCTTAACGGTTTTTTGGTATAGGACATTTTAAGGCTATCGTGCGCTATAAACTCTTCTATAGTGGTTGTGAAGGACACAGGAATCCCTAAAATACGGGTGCACAGATGCTTAAAGGCATATTGAACCCGCGGGGTGATTTTATGTGTGTAAACTAATAGCATGTTTTACCTCAAAATTTTAAAGTTTAAAAGTACCAAATTCCAAAAGTAAAACCTTCATTTTAAGAATAGGATTTATGAAGAGCCACGAACAAAACCTTCGGTGGAATAACAATTAGGATAGCTGTACAAATTAAGCGCTTATAAAAGGTTGTCATCTGCAAAACTAAAATAGGCTTTTTCAGTAATGATAAGATGGTCCAATACTTTAATGTCTAGACTTTCTGAAGCAATTTTCAATTTTTTGGTAAGGTCTTTATCTGCAGTGCTGGGTTTCAACGTTCCGGAGGGATGGTTATGTACCAAAATCAACCCAATGGCGCCGAGCTCTAAAGCACTTTTAAGCACTAGGCGCACATCTACCAATGTCCCGGTTATTCCGCCCTTGCTCACTTGATTTTTTTGTAGGACCTTATTGGAATTATTTAAATAAAGCACCCAAAATTCCTCGTGGGGCAGCTCGCCAATAATGGGTTGCATGAGCTCAAACACCGAGACACTGGAACTGATTTTCATTTTTTCCAATGCCTCCTCGCCTCGTCGTCTTCGGCCAAGTTCCATAGCAGCAACGATACTAATGGCCTTCGCTTCACCAATTCCCTTGAAACTCATTAACTGTTTCAAGGATAATTTTCCCAATTGGTTCAAATTATGATCAACGCTCAACAGCATGCGCTGGCTCAATTGAACAGCGCTTTCATTTCGACTCCCCGAACCCAAAAGTATGGCGACCAACTCAGCATCACTAAGGTGTGCTCTACCCTTATCCCGGAGTTTTTCTCTAGGTCGGTCGTGTTGCGACCAATTTTTAATTGAAAAAGAGGTTGGTGTATCTGCCATATAGTTAGTTCCTCATATAATTGCCATCCTTTATAACCCAAATGCTTCAAGGACTTTCATAAAGATATATAATGTAACTATTTGATGCAATTAAATTTAGAGATTATGCAACTGGCTCATGAGCAGGTGTAAACAACAGCTATTTAATGGTTAAGACTCGTTGATCCATATTACTAAGAATTTCTGCTGAAGCAAAATAAATCTGAAAAATATTAAGATTTGAAGCAAATCCGCATAAATTAGCAAAAGACAATCAAAGTATTAAACTGAAAAACGAACAGTACATTGAACTATCCACCAGCACAGCATCAAGATGATGACAAAAGCCATTTGGTAACGGTTATAAAGACTTACCCTTTGGCAACGCTTATTTCAGTAAATGAAGAAGCACCACTCATAACGCACCTGCCCTTAATTTATCAAAATGAAAAACTTGTGGGTCATATTGACAAGATGAATCCGCAGACGCAGCTTTTAAAAGACAACCATGAGGTTACGGTAATATTTTCAGGACCCGATTGTTATATTTCTCCCAGCATTTACAGCAGTACGCAATTACCAACTTGGAATTATATAAAAGTGCATGTAAAAGGTAAGGTTACTGCCATCGACGATCAAGTTGCCTTGAAAGCCTCACTCATCGCCATGACGGAAGCTTTGGAAGCTCCAGACCACAAGTATGTTTTAGAACCAAACAATCCCAGGTTGGACCAAAACTTAAAATACATTCAACTTTTTGAAATTCAAATTGTGTCTTGGGAAGGCAAGTTTAAACTGTCTCAAGATAAATCGCCAAATGACATCGCGCATGCGCGCAATGAATTGATCAACTCACACCAACTGCGTATCAAAAGCTTTTTGGACAAGGTGTTTTAAATAAACCAGGTTAAACCGATTTGTTTCTAAACCATCTTAAGGGTGTTGATTTCCTGGGTGGTTAAATGTTTCCAATGGCCACGAGGTAAATCTTTTTTTGTAAGGTGTGCAATAGCTACACAATCAATTCGAACAATATCATACTTGAGTTCGTCAAAAATAGTATGGATGATAGAGTTCCCAATGTTTTTGATCTTAAGCCCCACTTTAGATTTGGGAGCATCGTGAATATAACTTATTTCCTCAACCGCAACCAATTTACCATCCGATTTAAATCCTTCTTGAATTTTTTTGAAATCGTCGTATTTAAGGTTTTTATCTAATTCAATCTCAAAAAGTCTAGAGACGCCACTTTTGGATTTGGTAAATTTATTCGTGATGTCATCATCGTTTGTAAACAATAGCAAACCTGTAGAATTTCTTCCCAACCTACCAATAGGCTGTATTCTGGCCGAAGTAGCGTTGGCCACAAGATCCATGACGGTACGCCCTTTACTATGACTGGTCGTTGTAGCAAATCCTTTGGGTTTATTAAGCAAAACATAGGTTTTTTTCTCTGGGTTGATGCGAGCACCATCAAAGCGCACATCGTCTTCCAATTTCACTTTATAGCCCATTTCGGTAACCACTTTCCCATTTACGGTAACACCGCCCACAGCAATGTGCATATCGGCATCACGACGTGAACAAATGCCAGAATTGGCGATATATTTGTTCAATCTAATCTCATCTGGATTGGATGGTCTCTTGGGAGCTTTAGGCTCAATGGGCTTTTTCACCACCGGAGCAGTTTCCTTTACAAGGCCCTTGTCTTTAATTTTGCCTTGTCTAGCACCTGCCTTTTTATTGGTAGGTTTGCTCCTTTTGCTCCCTGATGATTTCCCTTTTCCTCCTGCGCCTTGATGTCTGGTCATGTGTATTACTATTTTTTGCAAAGGTAGAACAAAAGTGGCTACAAATCGAAAAAATAATTTAGGGTTTATTATCCGTTAATTATACTGAATTTGAGCAACTTCCAAACCAATAAAATTCGCTGTAGAAAGCATTCTAGATGGCTTCAACATAATCGAATGCTTTAAATTTTTTGAGAACGCTGCGCGCAAGACTGGTTATATTCGTTTTAAAACCACACTTACGTTGATTAAAACAATAGAAAAGACGCCAGCTACTATGATGAATTTTAAAATATTATGTAAGATTAAATAATGCGTTTTCGTTCGGGAATACCACAGCAATAACAAGAACGCAAAAAGCAACCCAATAGAGAGATAGAAAAAGAGGTTCATGTGGCCAATCCCAAAATTAAAAAGAAGCAAATAGGTTGGGATTAAAGTTAAAAATGCTAAAACCGTAAGCATAATTTTTGAAGCACGTTCCCCATACATCACCGGTATGGTTTTATAATTAAGCAATAAATCGCCTTTGATATTCTCTAAATCTTTGGTGAGTTCACGCATTGAAATAATAAGAAACAAGAAAAAAGCGTGCACAAATATGACGCGCTCAAAGTTCATGTAATATAAAAAGATGGCAAAAAAGGGCGTGATCATTAAGATTGCCGATGTTAAATTGCCAATAAAAGGTAATTTCTTGAGCTTGTGCGAGTAAAACCAAATGCCAAAAATATAGATCGAAAAAAACACCACTGCTCTAAACGAAACATAACTCGCCATGATCACCGCTGAAAAATTGAGCACAAAATAAAAGGACAACTTTGTATTTTGGCTCACCAAACGATCTAACTGCGATTTATGGGGCCTATTGATTCTGTCCTTTTCTGAATCATAGAAATTATTGATAATATAACCCCCTGCAATTACTGCGGAAGAGGCCAAGACTAGCATTAGGAGATTGAGGTCAAGCAGAACCATTCTCAAGGGCTTGTCGTGCGCCAAAATATAAATGGAGGTCAAGTATTGCGCAATAACCACGATAAGAATGTTATAACCGCGCACTACAGAGAACATACTGAAAAACTTCAGTAGGATGTGTTTTTGTTGGCGAGAAAACATAGTTGGAGTAACTCTAGAAGTTATAGACCACCTCTAATTTGTAGTCTTTCAATGATTGTTGGGCCTTTTGGTAATCTTCGGTAAAACCTAAAATATAACCACCGCCACCAGAACCGCACAACTTTAGATAGTAATCGTTGGTATCGAGCCCTTTTTTCCAAAGCTCGTGAAACTGAGCTGGGATCATTGGTTTAAAATGATTCAACACCACTTTGGAAAGCTGTTTGGTGTTTCGGAAAAGGGATTTGATATTGCCCTGTAAAAAATCATCTACACAAGCATCGGTATGTTTAATAAATTGATCTTTCAACATATTCCTAAAACCTTCCTGTTTCATATTTTCCATAAAAATTTGAACCATGGGTGCGGTTTCACCAATACTTCCTGAATCGATCAAAAAAACTGCCCCCTTACCATCGGTTTGTTGTGCAGGAATGCCCGTTGCTTCAATATGATCGGCAGAATTGATTAAAATTGGGATGCTTAAATAACTATTGAGCGGATCGAGACCAGAGGATTTTCCGTGGAAAAACGACTCCATTTCAGCAAAAATAGTTTTTAGCGCCAGTAATTTTTCACGGGTTAAATTTTCTAACACCGTAATTTTGTCTTTGGCATACTTGTCGTAAATAGCAGCCACCAAAGCACCACTACTGCCGACCCCATACCCTTGCGGGATTGAGGAATCAAAATATAGCCCTCCATCAATATCTGCTCGTAAGGCCTCTAAATCAAACTGAACCAATTTAGAATCAATAGTAGCCAAATAAGTGACGAATTTTTTCAAACCCTCATTGGAGTTGATTGCCTCTGCGGAGGTGTTGCCATCGCTCTTGAGTGCCCCATTATAAAAGTTATACGGAATAGACAAACCTTTGGAATCCTTAATGATTCCATATTCGCCAAAGAGTAAAATTTTTGAGTAAAATAATGGTCCTTTCATATAAAAATGGCACTTTATTAAGACAACTATGACACTTCTTGTCTATGCAAATATACATATATTTCTGTCACCACCACTGTTAGCTTGGGTATTAGCGTCTATTCACAGCACTTCAACTTGCTATTATTCTATTAATTGAGCCCCCCAGCCCAATTGATCACAAATATACTGACGGTTCTGGCAAAATTGAGCCAAATCGCTTTCGATAAATTGTAAAACACTTGGCTTTTCTTCCTTCGGAAACAGCAGATGTACGTTGGCACCCGCATCTAAAGTGAAGCAAATATTGGAGTCCGTTTCTTTTCTATAGCGCCAAATGGCGTTAATAATGTTCAGGGTGTTGGGTTTCATCAAAATAAAATAAGGCATACTGGTCATCATCATCGCATGTAAGGTGAGTGCCTCACTTTCTACAATGGCCATAAAATCCTTGAGGTTTCCTGTTTTGAATACCTCAATTAGCTTCGATAAATTCTCATCTGCCTGCTCAAAACGCTGTTGCGCGTAAGGATGTTGATGCATGAGATTATGCCCCAAGCTACTGCTCACTTGCTTTTCACCCTTATCAACCAGCAAAATGACGTCTTGATACTCTTCAAAATTTTTGTGTACTGGAAGCGGATATTTTACCCCGAAAAGATCTGAACTTTCCTTAATGCGCCCATGCTTGCCCCAAACTACAAGCGGGCCTTCCATGCTTCTGCAAGCACTCCCCGAGCCCAAGCGCGCTAAAAAAGATGCCTTTTTTGTCACAAAATTAGCTGCAGTTGTACCCTGTAATTGTGTTTCAATGTGCACGAGACCCAATGCCAAAGCGCCCATGCCGGATGCTGAGGAGGCAATACCCGAACTATGCGGAAATGTATTGGACGTCTCGATTTTGAACTCATAGTTTTTGAGGAAAGGCATATAAGCTTCAATTCGTTTAAAAAACGTCTCGATTTTCGGCTTAAAATCTGGTTTTAACTTACCATCCAAATACACCTCAAAAGAATAATTATTTTGATCCTCTTTCTTCTTAAAGGTTATAGTGGTAAGTGTTTTGCACTCATTTAAGGTAAAACTAACGGATTGATTTTCTGGAATTTGATGTTTCCTTTTGCCCCAATATTTTACCAGGGCGATATTGCTGGGCGCAGAACAGGTGATGCTACCATGATCTACGGTATTTAAATAGGATTGGGGGATAAATTCAGTTTCGGTCATTTGATTAAATTTCAATGACCAAAGATACTAACTTTTGCCTTGTTTTATAATTTCCTGTCCTTATTGAAATGGTCAAGTGACGGTCAAAATAACTTCTTTTACTTTTGTTCGCCCTCAACTATTTTTCAGGAAGCGCTTACTACCAGTTTTTACTTAGTTCAAACTGTTCATCTGTAAAATTTACTTTTGTAATTTTGACGAAAGCTTCAGTAATCGCAAATCCTATAATAGATTGGAATAAAAAACTTAAACGGTATCTCTAGCAAAGTCGACCTTAAATTTTTTAGTTGCCCTTCTCGCTAATCCGTTAAAGTAAAGTGATGCCATCAACAATGAGACTAACATTTTCGATAATAAATTATCCTTTATTATATTTAAACAAAAATATAAATAAGACGTTTCCTACATAATATTACTATTGAACAAATAATTTGTATGTTTGTCCTAGTTAAAACTATTTATTGCCCAAACAATGAATTACCCCAAATCTGCTTATGCAGTATTGACCTTGTTTTTTATTGGTGTTCAATTTCTATATCCTCAAGAATTATTTGTATTTGATGAGCAATCAAAATGTACATTTAATAACCAGAGGGTTGATCAATTGATACAAAATGACAGTCTTTACGAAGCCACTATACTCCTAAATGAAGCCTTGGAGTTTTCAAAAAAAATCGGTTATCCCAAATATGAGGCGCAGGCTTACAATGGCCTTGGCATGGTATTTTCTGAAATGGGTAATCACAAGAATTCCTATATGTATTACGATAAGGCGTTGGCTATATACGACAGCATCCCCGATGACAAAGGTCGGGACTATGTGCTTTCAAACCTAGCGAGCGCTTACCTCTCTCATCGAGACTACAGGGAATTTGACAGTATTTACGCCATTGCTCAAGCGTCTTCAAAAGCACTTAACAGCGAGCTATATTTTGTGAATTTGGAAAATGAAATAAAGCGCAATTATTACACCAATAATAACGATACGCTCATTAAGCTGACGGAGTATAGCATTCAAAAATTGAAGACCACCGATTTTGACAAGCTTACTTATTCTAGAAATTTTGAACCCGAAAATTTTGAAACGTATTTAAAATATACCTTTCAATATCACGAAGCCCTAGGCTTGATTAAATCTAAATCCTACGAAGAGGGCTATAACTTACTGTTCGATATCGATTCGAAGGATTTTGAAGAGACCATTGAGACTGATAAAAATGCCAATAGACAACTGGCAACCTTCAATTATTACAAGTTTAGATATTTTGAAGAATATCATAAACAACGTGACTCTGCCATAAACTATCTTTTAAAATCAGATACTTATAAGTATGTGGCCTTGAGCAATTACGAACATGCAAATGCCAGAAATGGCGAGCTATTATATAAAATCCTCAAAACCGAAGAGGAGCTCATTTCCGCAAATAAATTACGTCTCAAAGATGCCAAATTATCAAAGTCCTTTATAGCATCTACCATCATCTCCAGTGTTTTGTTACTGGTGGTGATAATTTTCTTTTTCTACTATTATAAGACTCGTAAAAACATTGAAGTCATTAACGAAGAACTCAAACAAAGTAATAGAAAACTGATTAAAAGAGATAAGGATCGCTCCGAGTTTTTCTCGGTATTGAGCCACGAATTACGAACGCCCATCTATGGTATTAGCGGTTTGGCCACATTGATAGAACAAGAAAAAGACGAAGACACTAAACTTGCTTATCTTAAATCGCTCATGTCTTCTAGCAATTACATCTCTATCCTAATCGATAATATTCTGCAAGCCACAAGAGCCAAGTTTGAAGAAAAACATTTAAGACTTAAACCAGGACGTATGGAGCCCATCGTACAAAATGTGATCAATACGGTAAAGGTTGCTGCGGAAGACAAGGGTTTAAAACTGTTTTCAGATATTGAATATTCCGATGAAGAAGAATTCATCATGGTTGATAAAGTGGCCTTTAGCCAGATTCTCATCAATTTGGCCTATAACGCCATTCGATACACCAAAAAAGGATATGTCTCCATAAATATAAAGCAGCTTGAACATACAGGCAAACAAGTTACCTTACACTTTGAGATTAAGGATTCGGGCATCGGCATAAAGGAAGAGCATCGGCACACTGTATTTAGCGCCTTTGAGAATAAAAAATTTCTACAAAAAAATAGCAGTGGATCTGGTTTGGGCCTACATATCGTTAAAACCCTTTTGAAAAGCCATGATACGGATATTGATTTTATTTCAGAACCCAATAAAGGCACTACATTTTTCTTCGATGTCACTTTTGATATTTGCGAAAAAGTACAAACCAAGGTAAGAACTGACAACGTAGAAACGCGCATAGACAATCACGTACTCATTGTAGATGACAACAAGATCAATTTGCTCATCACCAAAAAGACCTTAGAGCGTATTCCGGGCTGTACATGTGAGACTGCTTCCAACGGTAAGGAGGCAATCACACTGGTAAAAGAAAAGGATTTTGATATGGTGTTTATGGATATCAACATGCCAGACATGGACGGTTTTGAAGTCACCAAGCACATTAGACTGTTCAATCCCCACATCCCAATTTTGGCGTTGACAGCTCTAAACTCTGGGGAAATTTCCAAAAAAGCAGAAGATAGTGGTATGAATCAGGTAATCACCAAGCCATTTAATTTTGATGACTTTAAGGCGATTGTTTCCAGTTATTCCAAAGTTTATCAAGCCTAAATTAATACATGTGCTGTGCTGCGATATAAGCGCCAGACCATGCATTTTGAAAATTAAATCCGCCTGTTATGGCATCAATGTTTAAGATTTCACCAGCAAAATAAAGGTTGTTGTGAAGCTTGCTTTCAAAAGTCTTGAAATTGACTTCCTTTAAGTCCACACCTCCAGCGGTCACAAACTCTTCTTTAAACGTACTTTTTCCTGTCACTTTAAACAATGCTTGCGTTAATTGCAGCGCCAATTGATCCAATTGCTGTTTATTTAAATCTGCCCAACGGGTTTCTTCGGAAATAAACGCAGCCAGCACCAACTTTTTCCATAAGCGTTTGGGAATGTTCAGTTGTGCAGCTGTAGCTACTTGCTTTTTGGCCAAGTCCTGCTTGAATTGTTTTAACTGAAGCCCACAAGCTCCAAGGCTCTGTTTTATAAAATTGACTTCGATCTCAAAATTATAATCGCGTTTTGCCAGTTCCAAAGCGCCGAAGGCTGATAACTTTAAAATTGAAGGCGCACTAAAACCCACATGCGTAATCAACAAGGGGCCTTCAGAAGTTAAATTGGATGCTTTTACACTAATCGCAACATCTTGCACCACCACACCCGGAATATCCTTTAAACGTTCATCGTTAACATCAAAGGTGAACAGCGAGGGCACGGGTGGCTCGATAGTATGGCCCAGTGTTTCGAGCAAAGTCCAAATTTTAGGGTTGCTGCCCGTGGCCATCACTATTTTTTCTGCGGAATAGGAGCCCACATTGGTTTCTATTTCCCAGTGGGCTTTATTTTTTTGAAGTGTTTTAACGGAATGGTTGTACAATACCTCAACTTGGTGCTTTTCAGCTTCAGAAAGAAAACAATCTATAATGGTTTGGGACGAATCACTTACCGGAAACATCCGTCCATCCTCCTCAATCTTTAGCGCCACGCCTCGTGCTTCAAACCAGGCAATGGTGTCTCCAGTCATAAATTGATGAAAGGGTCCCAAAAGTTCCTTTTCACCTCTGGGATAGTTTTGGACCAAGTCCGAAGGGATAAATTCCGCATGGGTAACGTTGCAGCGCCCACCGCCAGACACCTTTACCTTTTGCAGTCCGGTTTTACCGCGCTCCAAAATGGCGATTTTCAGTTTGGGATGTCGCTCCGCCAAGTTAATGGCGGTGAAAAAACCTGCTGCCCCACCACCGATGATGATGGTATCAAAAAATTTTGTGTTCATTGTTGGGCTTTTATGACTAATGGTTCCATTTTAGTTGGTAGTTCTGCAAGATGCCATGGCAATCCCGAAAGAAATCGAGAGAAGCTATCAGAAATTATTCCCCCCTTAATTTAATGGGAGATTTTTAACAGCACAAAACTAATCAAATAAATTATGGTGTTCAATTTACCGTTGAGTTGCATTGGGTATTTCCGCTTGACGATTATTTGTTGGCCTTTGTCCAAAAGTAATTGACGCCATTATATTTCTGAAGATTTGTATTTATATTCGTAGAAGAAACGCAGCACAATATGACGTTTTCAGGCTAAACTTTCAATTGAGATCCTCCCTCTGTCTCATTAAACTGAAAGACCTAAAAAATAAAAATTTAGCAGTATTAGTTATTAATCCAACTAAAAAAAACCACTCTCGGGAAAAGAGTGGTTTTGCTTTTTAAAATACTAACTTACAACATAATTCTACTGCCTAGTCAAAATCAACTCTTCAGTAGGTAAGAACATGGGAATATCAGATTGTTGCTCATAATACGGACAGCCATAAGCACCATCGTAAAAAAGACCAAATTCTCCTAATTCAATACCTTTATAGGTTATCTGATTGGGATTAGTATCATTTTTTATCAACTTAAAATTTACTCTGTTAAAACAGTTACTCTCTGTATCCAAAAACCTAAAATTGAAAACTTTTGACTCGCTTATATTTAAAGCTAACAATTTATAATCTTCAATATCAATAGCATTTAAATTATCATATAACACTTGATTATTAGTTAAGTTTACTGCTTTAAATTTTCCCATAAGTTGATCTTTATATTCATACATGTCATTTTCATAAGTTTTAAGAACTTGAGGAAAAAATGAAAGCTCGAATGTATATTCTATTTGGTTTACAGTTCCTTTCCATGAACCTACAAAAAATGAAAATTGATTTAGCATATCCTTCCGGTAGGCACCATTGGGATAATCAATTTCTTGGAGGGGTACGGTTTGCGTGACTTGGCAGCTTGAATTGATTGTTACTAACAAGCAACATATTATTAAAATATATTTCATAATTATGTCTTTTATATTAATTGCAAATTTCTTCTTTAATGCTATAGCCTAGAAAAGTTTTCTTTAAAGTATTTTTAGTCCATTTGATATTCATATTGTCAATATTCTGACCTTCTTGGTTTTCAACTGTTGCTTCAAAAAAACCAATTTTATCCTGCAAATCCAATTCCGTCAATCCTTTTAACAAAATCTTTTTTAAACTGGTGTGTTTATGAGAAACTGATGATTGACCTTCAATTATATGACTCGATTTTTCATTAAAATTATCAAGAAAATTTTGCCATTTTAAACTAAATTCTAAACCAGAAAATGCTATTGGTTCTAAAATAGAAATTGCGTAAATACGTTCGTTAGAAATTGTAACAAAGAATCCATTTTCAGGTGTTGGATTATTTGCTAATTGAATTATTCCGAAAAGCGTATTTAAATCACTTGGAGATGGAATTTTAACTGCTCCATCATAGGGAATTCCCCCTTCGCTAACTCTCGGTTTATTGTTGTGAACATGAGTGGCATTTAAACTACCAACTGGAATAACGAGCTGTGAATTCCCTCCAGGTATTCCGTCTATTAGTTGGTTTTGACTATTTACTTCTTTCTCATAAAAACCCGTTTCATGATCTAAATTGAAATTTTCGCTTTTGTTTAAATCCTTGAATTTCTGTTTATAAGCAGTAGTGTTGGTTCTGTTTTTTAATTTTGAGCATGGATCATCGTCATCATTTTGATTTATCACAGGGCTAATAACTAAGGGATCATCCCCATCATGCCCAGAATTATCATCGGGATCTTCATTAGGATCGGTACCTCCACCAGTTCCTCCACCGCCAGTGCCACCACCACTAGGGCCATTTCCACCTCCGTAACTCTCACATTCTGATGAAGTAATTGTATAAGTATTATTGCATCTAGAACCTGCTGCATGCCGATCCCGATCTGCACCACTTGGCCAATTGCAATAGGTTGCTGAAACTGGGTAGCAATAAGTAGTGGTTCTGTTATTTAAAAGGTTGATGTCTATTGGGTTGACGTCGATTTGACCTGAAAAACTAAAAGCATCGTGTGCTTCGAAATAAATAGTTTCGCTATCTGGAGTAAACTTAACCATATATGCACTTGAACTATTGCTCGAATCTATCTCAATGACAAGATTTTCGAAATAATTAGGGTTGATACTATCTCTTGTGATAAACATAGAGTAGGTACTGTAATTACCAAGCTGAACTTGCTTTATGTTTGAAGAATCTATTGTAAAATTGTAATCTTCGTCCTCCCAATCCCTGTTTTGTATGCCAACCGAGTTTTTCTTTTCGATTTTGACAGTCTGCATCACACGTTTGATTTCTTCTACGAAAATTGTGTTATCCTTCAAATCATTATAATTAAGCTCACTAATTTTAATGCTTTCCTTTTGATTAATCCTTAATTGATCTACATCAAAAGAATCTTTTTCACAATTGGTAAGAAAAATTGGAATGCCCAACAGAAGGATTCCAAGTTTAAGATAATTTTTAAATTTTTGTTTCATAAATACTACAGTTTAGAGGTTAGGTTGCAAGTTATGGCTATAACTAATGCGATACAATACGTAGAACTACGTAGTTTTACAAAACATGTGCTAAATACTGTGGTTAAGATTCTAATTACAACAACGCATCCTCTAACCCAATACCTTCAATTTTTCCTACTTCTTACAACCTACTAATTACAAAAAACAATATTAGTTATTAATTCAACTAAAAAAACCACTCTCGGGAAAAGAGTGGTTTTGCTTTTTAAAATACTAACTTACAACATAATTCTACTGCCTAGTCAAAATCAATTCTTCGGTAGGCAAATACATGGGAATATCAGATTGTTGCTCATAATACGGACAGCCATAACCGCCTTCATAAAAAAGACCAAAATCGCCAAGTTCATATTCTTTATAGATTATTTGATCATAATTAAAATCACTTTTAACCAATCTAAAATTGGCAGAGTTATAACAATTTTCTTCAGTATCTGCAAAACGAATTAAAAACGATACCTGCCAGCTTAAAACAAGTTCCCGCAACCTGTAGTCATTCATATCTACAGCATTAAGATTATCATATAGAACCTGATTGTTGGTTAAATTTACTGCTTTAAATTTGCCCATAAGTTGGTCTTGATATTCATACAAATCATTTTCATAAGTTTGAAGAACTTGAGGAAAAAATGTAAATTCAAAGGTATATTTTATTTGGTTGGCAATGCCCTCCCAAGAGCCCACTAAAAAGGACAGCTCGTCTTGCATATCCTTAAGATAGGCTCCGTTGGGATAATCAATAGTTTGCAAAGGTACAGTTTGTGTAACTTGACAGCTCATGTTTATTGTCACGAAAAACAAACAACTTGATATTAAAAAATTTTTCATAGTTATTATTTATTTATTAAATACAATCATTTTCTTTTACGCTATATCCGAATAAGACCTTTTCTAAAGTGTTTCTCGTCCATGAAATATTCATATTGTCAATATTTTGGTCATTTTGACCTTCGATGGACGCTTCAAAAAATCCAACCTTATCTTGCAAGTCTAATGCTATTAATTCTTTAAGAAACATTTTCTTTAAATTATCTTGCTTGTTGGACACTGAAGACCCTCCATCAACAATAAGTCTAGATTTTCTCTCGTAATTACGTTTGAATAATTCCCATTTTAAACTAAATTCTAAACCAGAAAATGCTATTGGTTCTAAAATAGAAATTGCGTAAATACGTTCGTTAGAAATTGTAACAAAGAATCCATTTTCAGGTGTTGGATTATTTGCTAATTGAATTATTCCGAAAAGCGTATTTAAATCACTTGGAGATGGAATTTTAACTGCTCCATCATAGGGAATTCCCCCTTCGCTAACTCTCGGTTTATTGTTGTGAACATGAGTGGCATTTAAACTACCAACTGGAATAACGAGCTGTGAATTCCCTCCAGGTATTCCGTCTATTAGTTGGTTTTGACTATTTACTTCTTTCTCATAAAAACCCGTTTCATGATCTAAATTGAAATTTTCGCTTTTGTTTAAATCCTTGAATTTCTGTTTATAAGCAGTAGTGTTGGTTCTGTTTTTTAATTTTGAGCATGGATCATCGTCATCATTTTGATTTATCACAGGGCTAATAACTAAGGGATCATCCCCATCATGCCCAGAATTATCATCGGGATCTTCATTAGGATCGGTACCTCCACCAGTTCCTCCACCGCCAGTGCCACCACCACTAGGGCCATTTCCACCTCCGTAACTCTCACATTCTGATGAAGTAATTGTATAAGTATTATTGCATCTAGAACCTGCTGCATGCCGATCCCGATCTGCACCACTTGGCCAATTGCAATAGGTTGCTGAAACTGGGTAGCAATAAGTAGTGGTTCTGTTATTTAAAAGGTTGATGTCTATTGGGTTGACGTCGATTTGACCTGAAAAACTAAAAGCATCGTGTGCTTCGAAATAAATAGTTTCGCTATCTGGAGTAAACTTAACCATATATGCACTTGAACTATTGCTCGAATCTATCTCAATGACAAGATTTTCGAAATAATTAGGGTTGATACTATCTCTTGTGATAAACATAGAGTAGGTACTGTAATTACCAAGCTGAACTTGCTTTATGTTTGAAGAATCTATTGTAAAATTGTAATCTTCGTCCTCCCAATCCCTGTTTTGTATGCCAACCGAGTTTTTCTTATCGATTTTGACACTCTGCATCACACGTTTGATTTCTTCTACGAAAATTGTATTATCCTTCAAATCATTATAATTAAGCTCACTAATTTTAATGCTTTCCTTTTGATTAATACTTGATTGATTTACGTCAAAGGTGTCTTTTTCACAATTCGTTAGTAAAGTAGAAATGCCCAAGAGAAGGATTCCAAGTTTAAGGTAATTTTTTAATTTTTGTTTCATAAATACAGTAGTTTAGAGGTTTGGTTGCAAGTTACAATACTATATAACATGAATCCATACGTAGAACTACGTGGATCTAAAAAAACCACTCCGGGAAAGAGTGGTTTTGCTTTTTATAAAAATTACGGTCTTATTAAGACACTGCCTTTAACTTCTTTAAGGTTGTTTTAGACAATTTATCTTCAGCATAAGATTTCGTAACGTGCAATGATGTCTCCTTGCCACTTGGCAACTCAAACATGGCATCGGTTAAAATCTCTTCACATAAGGAACGTAAACCCCTTGCCCCCAATTGATACTCAATCGCTTTGGTGACAATATAATCCAACGCGCCATCGGTAATGGAGAATTCAATATCGTCCATTTCAAAGAGTTTTTTATACTGTTTGATGATGGCGTTTTTAGGTTGGGTTAAAATGGCGCGCAATGTTTTAGCATCCAAAGGATCCATAAATGTTAATACTGGCAAACGACCAATGATTTCTGGAATCAATCCAAAATCCTTTAAATCCTTTGGAATGACATATTGCAATAGATTATCAAGATCCAAGGCATCATTATCATGCGCTGCCTTATAGCCTATCGCTGCCAAATTTAAACGTTTGGATATTTTTTTATCGATGCCATCAAAGGCGCCACCTGCAATAAATAGGATGTGCTCGGTATTGACCTCAATAAATTTTTGATCTGGATGTTTACGCCCACCTTTTGGCGGTACGTTAACGGTTGTACCTTCCAATAATTTCAATAAAGCTTGTTGCACACCTTCTCCAGAAACATCTCTCGTAATGGAAGGATTGTCACTCTTACGTGCGATTTTATCGATTTCGTCAATAAAGACGATGCCTTTTTCAGCTTTTTCAAGATTGTAATCTGCTGCTTGTAATAAACGCGTTAAAATACTCTCAACATCTTCACCTACGTAACCAGCTTCAGTCAAAACCGTAGCATCAACGATTGCCAATGGTACGTTGAGCATTTTTGAAATGGTTTTTGCCATAAGGGTTTTACCGGTACCGGTTTGCCCAACCATGATGATGTTACTCTTTTGGATTTCGATATCATCTTCACTTGCTGGCTGCAGCAAACGCTTGTAATGGTTATAAACCGCTACGGACATCACTTTTTTTGAATATTCCTGACCAATAATATACTCGTCTAAAAATGCCTTAATCTGCTGTGGTTTTTTCAGCATTAATTCAGAAGATAACTCTGCGTTATCGGTTTGTTTGCTTTCTTCCAATACAATACCGTGCGCCTGCTCGATGCAGCGGTCACAAATATGCGCATCCAATCCTGCTATTAATAAATTTGTTTCTGGCTTTTTCCTACCACAAAACGAACATTCTAATTCTTCCTTTGCCATACTTTTAAATCAAAGTTTAAAGTTTTGAGTTGAAAATTTTGCTTTCTACCCCCAAAACTGTTTAACTTATTTTTGTGTTTGACTCTAAAACCATTGCTTCGGATTTTTTATATATCCTGAAGATTCTTGCTTAAGAAGTTAACACCTATATTTTGTTTTAATTATTATCTTCAATTTAAGCATTTTAGAGCCTCTAGTGAAAATTTTAGGTTTAAAATACTAATCTTAACGATTTGAATTTTAACTCTTTCCGAAGAAATCAATTAACTGCGTTTCAAAACCTCGTCAATCATCCCGTATTTCTTGGCTTTATCGGCTTTCATCCAATAATCACGGTCACTGTCTTCATGAATTTTTTCATAATTCTGCCCCGTATGTTTAGCGATGATCTCATACAATTCTTTTTTTAAGGTGACGATCTCACGTGCGGTGATCTCGATATCACTCGCCTGGCCTTGTGCACCTCCTAAAGGCTGGTGAATCATAACGCGAGAATGGGTTAAACCACTGCGTTTGCCTTTTTCTCCTGCACATAGTAAAACTGCTCCCATAGAAGCTGCCATCCCTGTACAGATAGTCGCTACATCTGGCTTAATGAGCTGCATGGTGTCGTAAATACCCAAACCTGCGTAAACGCTACCGCCTGGGGAGTTGATATAAATTTGTATGTCTTTTGAAGAATCGGTACTTTCCAAAAACAACAGTTGCGCTTGAATGATATTGGCCACTTGTTCGTTGATTGCTGTGCCCATAAAAATGATGCGATCCATCATTAATCGTGAAAACACATCCATGGCGACCGCGTTCATTTGGCGCTCTTCAATAATATTTGGTGTGAGGTTTGTTGGGTACATACTGTCAACGATCTGGTTGTAGTAAGTACTGCTGATACCTTGATCTTTTATTGCGAATTTTTCAAATTCTTTTCCGTAATCCATATAGTGGGTTGTGATATTTTAGTGTGAAACAAAAAAGCGTAAAACCGCTAAGTTTTACGCCCAAATATACTAATTTGTACTGTAATTGCTTAGCTGTAGAATTCTTTTACAAATTCGTCGTAAGTTATTTCTTTTGTCTTTAAGTTGGCTTCCGCTTTGTAAAGATTTAACAATTTGGTGCTCATTAACTGCTCGTTCAAACGCTTCACTTCTTCCTTGTTTGAAAGGATTCGTGTAGCGATGTTATCCAATTCTTCTTCTGCAGGGTCGGTTTGGCCAAACTGTGCCATTTGTACCTTGATCATTTCCTTAGCGTGCGCTTGAAGATCTTCATACTTAACCTGAAGATCGTGCTTTTCAATAAGTTTGCCCTCGATTAATTGGTAACGCATGCTTTTTTCCGACTTCTCATATTCATCCTTGGCCTGGTCGGCATCCAATTCTTCCTCGCCAGCGGTTTGCATCCATTTTTGCAAGAATGACGCCGGAAGCTCAAATTTTGTGTTATCTACCAAATATTCGGTCACATCGTTTAATAATTTTTGGTCACCTTGTTGAGCAAATTGTTTTTCAGAATCTTCCTTGATCTTGTCTTTCAATTCGGTTACTGTGGTAACGACATCTTTTCCGAAGAGTTTATCAAACAATTCCTGATCTAGATCTGCCAGTTCTCTGGTGTTGATTTCCTCAATAGTAAAATTAACCTCAACATCCAATCCATGAGCATCATCATGCGCCACTTTAAGGGCATTCATTAAATCATGATCGTCTTTAAACAATCCTTTAGTTTTTAAGGTAATCACATCACCAACCTTGGCACCAATGAATTGCTTCTCGGTTGTTTTACCTTTGAATTTATCCAAAGTGATCATTGTGGTGTTTTCGATATTTTGCTCCTCATTTTTAAAAGTACCATTGATTTCAGAATCCTTGGCTACTGTATTTTGAGAAATGATCTTACCGTATTGCTTTCTAATGTGCTCCACTTGGTCGTCGATCATTTTCTTATCGGCGACAATGTTGTAACTGGTAATCGCTTTTTTTCCTTTTAAGTTTACCTCAAATTCTGGTGTGAGGCCCAATTCAAATTCAAAAGAGAAGGCATCAGCGTCCCAATCGAGATCATCTTGAGGCTTAGGCAAAGGGTTGCCCAAAACATCCAATTTCTCTTCGGTAAGATATTTGTTAAGTGCATCTTGCAATAATTTATTCACCTCATCAACCAATACCGCCTTACCGTATTGTTTTTTGACCATTCCCATTGGCACATGGCCTTTTCTAAATCCTGGGATGTTTGCCGATTTACGGTAATCTACCAATATTTTCTCTACTTTATCGCTATAATCTTCCTTGGCGATGTCTACTTTTACAACCGCATTTAATGCGTCGATATTTTCTCTTGTAATGTTCATTGTATCTACTATAAACCCAAAAGGGCGTTAACTTTTTGTATTAAAAAGGGTTGCAAAAATACGATAATTTTTGCAACTCAACAATTTTTCAAGTGACTGAATCATTGAGGTATTGACAAGATTTCAGAGTGTTGCGCCCCATGAATTAATCACTGTACACTATTTTGCACTAAACCAACCCCTAGTATTGCCCACTGAGAGATCATTTTGTTGTTTGTTTCAATTGGGATTTTGAGGTCTCAAGATTCTATTGTTCATTTTTGCCCAAAATGGAGTGGGCAATTGATTGGCAGATGGCTAAAAGAATACTAAATAGTAATGCGGTCCAGAATCCATTTACCGAAAATCCGCTCACAAACGAATCGGCCAATAATATAATACAAGCATTGATGACCAACAAAAATAAACCGAGCGTCACTATAGTAATTGGAATGGTCAATACCACTAAAATAGGTTTAAGAAAAGCATTGAGTAATGCCAACACAATTGCAACGATGATGGCTGCCCCAAAACCGCTTACGCTAACACCAGGCAAAAGGTAGGCAAGCAATACCACTATGACCGCGGTGATTAAAAGTTTGATAATAAAATTCATTTTGTTTTATTTAAATATTAGAATTGAAATTGAATTGGTAACGAATAGGGAACAATTACGGGTTGGCCCCTCTGCAAACCAGGTTCTAATTTAGGCAATAAATTTATCACTCGCGTTGCTTCCTGCTCTAACGAAAAAAGATATGGCTTCGCTCATACAATCTCTCCGCGCTTTATTGCCATAAACGACTTCACACCCTGGGTAAATAGGTACTTTTTCTATAACCCCATCTGGTACAATTGTTGGCTGTATGTATTTTGCTTGTTCAGCATCTACAGGAATGCCATTTTTGAACTTAATTTTAGTGTCTACTTTTTCGGAAGCATCATAGTGCCTCCAGGTATGATCGCGTTGATCATCGTCATAGTTCCCTTTCCATACCAATTGCCCGTCTATAGTATAGCGTTTTTCCTCACCTTTCTTTTTATCATTGATCATAGTTCCGTTCAACTTTAGGTTTCCGTTGTCAAAATACTGCCTGTAGCCGCCATTTCTATACCCGTTTAAATAACTGACTTCCCAAACTAGGGTTCCTTCTTCGTCAAAGGATTTCCAAACACCATAAAGTTCACCATTCACATAATTGGCTACTACTTTTAATTGACCCTCTTTATAGAACTCTTTGTAATAGCCATTTTCGAGTTGTCGCTCATCACGAAGTTCTCCACTTTCATAATGATGTTTCGAAATGAACAACTCCCCTATTTTCTCAATTTGGTGCTTAAGGCTTCCGTCTTCGTAAAAAGCACTAAATACCTTAGCGCTTACCCTCTTCATAGTAATAAATACTAGCAAGCCGCCCGTTTTCGTAATAATCCCTCCATTCGCCTACGCGGTTATTATTACTGTATTGTCCCACGGTTTTAAATTTTCCATCCTCGGAAAACTTAGTGTACGGTCCATCCTTTGGCTGCGGGAACACCAATTGATAGCTCATTAAGAATAGGAGTATTGCGCAAAGAAATTTCATATACCAGCTATAATTGAACTCGTAACTACAAGAATTATTTTTCAGAAATAAAACGGATCACTTCCTCATAAAAATCCTCAGGATTCTCGGCATGCAACCAGTGGCCAGCATTGTTGATGGTTACAATTGCAGCTAGTGGAAAATGTTGTTTAATAACGGTTTCGTCGGAAGACGTCACATATTCGCTCTTGTCGCCTCTAAGAAACAAAGTGGGCTTCTCAAATTTGGCATGCATGGGCAAGGCTTCGCCCACTTCGGCAACACTTTCTTTGAGCACCTCCAAATTCATACGTAAGGCCAATGTTCCTTTTTCGATCCAATACAAATTTTTTAACAGAAACATACGCGTACCCACATCAGACACATAGCGCGCCAATTGTTTATCTGCTTCGCCCCTGCTTTTGAGGGTTTCAAAGTCCAATTGGCTCAAGCCATTCAAAAGCGCATCATGGTGAATGGGATAATACCGCGGACTGATATCTGCCACTAGTAATTTGGACACCAATTCTGGATAGAGTGTCGCAAAAAGCATGGCAGTTTTACCTCCCATAGAATGCCCCAATAAGAGGATTTCTCCCAAATTATGAGCTTCTATATATTTCTTTAAGTCTGCTGCCATAACCTCATAATTATGTTCAGGAGCATGAAAACTTCTACCGTGGTTACGTTGATCTACCAAATGCACCTCATAGCCCACATCACTGAACTTCGTTCCAAGCGTTTTCCAGTTGTCGCTCATACCTAAAAAACCATGTAAAATGATAAAGGGTTGGCCTTCGCCTAATATTTGTGAGTGAAGTGTCATAGTTATTGTTGGATTGTTGCCTAAGTCCTACGGGGACTTTTGATCGCATTAATGAATAGGGCGTTGGTTTATTTGAACTAAATCGCAATTCAAAAATAGTAAATCTTTAAACAACTATTTATGAAGTTAAAGACTGCGACTCAAGAGTAAGATCTACCGAGACATGCGATGTAAATACATTTGCACCACGTTTTCAATCCCCAGATACAAACTTTCAGCCACTAGTGCATGCCCAATTGAAACCTCCAACAATCCCGGAATGTGCTTTTTAAAATACTCGATATTCTCTAAGGATAGGTCATGGCCAGCGTTAATACCCAATCCCATTTCGTTGGATAAAAGGGCAGCCTCTACATAGGGTTTAATGGCAGCCTCTTTGTTTTTAAAATAATTTTCAGCATAAGCTTCAGTATAAAGCTCAATCCGATCGGCACCAGTTACTTTGGCATGTTCTATCATTTGAAGTACGGGATCCACAAAAATGGAAGTTCTAATACCATTAGCCTTAAATTCCGAGATTACCTCGGTCAAGAAATCCTTATGTTTTATGGTATCCCAACCTGCGTTGGAAGTTATGGCATCTTCTGCATCTGGCACCAAAGTGACTTGGGTCGGTTTCACCTCCAAGACCAAATCCATAAAAGATTTCACGGGGTTTCCCTCAACGTTAAATTCAGTATAAACTTCAGCTTTAAGATCACGCGTATCTTGATAACGAATATGGCGTTCATCTGGTCTTGGATGTACAGTAACGCCCTGTGCACCAAAACGCTGTACATCTTTGGCAAATTGAACCACATTGGGCGTGTTTCCGCCTCTCGAGTTTCGTAAAGTGGCAATCTTGTTGATGTTTACGCTCAGTTTGGTCATATCTTGTGGTGTTTGAATGCAAAAATACAAAGTCCACGAGGGTTTTTCTGCTTAATTTTAATTAATTTGCACAACAAATCACTACGATTATGCCCTTAGAACAATACCTCATCAACGATATCCAGCCCTTGGATTACAATGCCAAGGTAAGCGACCTTAAAATGATGTTTAACGAGCTTACCTACTCTCATATTCCTGTTTTAAATAATGGGATGTATATGGGTTGTATCTCTGAGACCGATGCCCATTGTTTTGAAGGGAAGCAGGACATTTCAGAATGCCTTCATGCGTTTGAAGGATTTTATGTGCGAGACACCATTACATGGTTGGATGTTTTGGAGAATTTTGCCCAAAACTCCTGCAATATCATGCCGGTACTCAATGCCAAAAACGACTATCTCGGCTATTATGAGCTCAGCGATATTATTGGCATTTTTAACGAAACTCCTTTTTTCGCTGAACCTGGAGGCGTTCTCATTATAGAAACCTCAACCCAAGATTATTCCTTTAGCGAAATTAGCCAAATCGTAGAATCAAACGATGCCAAGATTTTAGGAGCCTTTATCTCTAAATTGGAAAGTGACATGATACAAATTACCCTAAAAATTGGGGAGACAGGGTTGAATGATGTTATTCAAACCTTTAGACGCTACAGTTACAATATTGTCTCTGGGCACGATGACGACACCTATGTTGAAAATTTAAAGGAACGATCGGAATACCTCAAAAAATACCTAGACGTTTAAAAGATGAAGATTGCAGTCTACAGCCAATATTACGATGGGAAATCGACCGAACACTTTGAACAACTGCTTGAAGTACTTCTTGAAAAAGAAGTTTCAATATTTATCGAATCGGAATTTTATTCCCGCCTAGCACTACCTTTATTGGAAGATAAACGCTTGCAAACCTTTACAGCACTTGACGAAAGTTTTGATTTGCTCATAAGCGTAGGCGGTGATGGCACCATTTTAAGAGCGGTCACTTATTTGCGCGATTTTTCAATCCCTATTGTCGGTATCAATACGGGAAGGCTTGGCTTTTTGGCTACCATCCAAGTTAACGAGGTGGAATTGGCAATTACTGAAATATTAAAAGGCAATTATAAGATCTCGGAACGCTCGCTCATTACGGTAGAAACAATTCCTGAAACACCGTCTTTCAAGCAAATTAATTTTGCACTCAACGAAATTTCCATCAGCAGAAAAAATACGACCTCAATGATTTCGGTCGATACCCATTTGGATGGTGAGTACTTAACCTCGTATTGGAGCGATGGCCTCATCATCTCTACCCCAACAGGCTCTACAGGATATTCCCTTAGTTGTGGTGGCCCGGTAATTACGCCAGACACCGAAAGTTTGGTGCTCACGCCTATTGCGCCACACAATCTTAACGCAAGGCCTTTAGTAATTCCAGATGATACGGTAATTCAACTTAAAGTGAACGGTCGTGAAGATAATTACTTGATCTCTTTAGATTCCAGAATTGCAACTTTAAGCAACGATACCATAGTTACCATTAAGAAGGCCAATTTTAAAATTAAGATGCTCCAGGTACTAAACGAAAGCTTTATCGACACGCTTAGAAAGAAATTACTTTGGGGCGAAGATCGAAGAAATTAAACAATAAAAGTTCGTAAATACTGTTTAACAGCATGACTAGTTCTCACAAATTACACTGGTCAAATCTTAATTGTTATATTTGCAAACTTTTAAAAATTTATGCGGTATTTATTCCTTTTTATATTAACGATTGCTATAACACCCTTTAGCCATTCACAAATTTATGAAGTTGGCATTTTTGCGGGTGGCAGCAACTTTATTGGCGACGTTGGAGCTACCAACTACATTTCGCCCAATGCAACAGCTTTTGGTGCGATTTTAAAATGGAACAGAAGCCCAAGACATTCTTGGCGCGTCTCCGTAATTTATTCCGATCTGGAAGGCAAGGACTCAAAATCCGATGACCCCAGACGCTTAGAACGCGATTACAGTTTTGACAATAGCCTCTTAGAAATTTCAGCAGGCATGGAGTTTACCTTTTTTGATTTTGACTTGCATACTCCGGGCACAAAAGTAACCCCCTATCTTTATTCTGGTATTTCCACAGCATTGCATAGCAACTACTTTTTTGACCCATCGGGCACTTATACCTCAGAAGACACGAAGAGTTGGGCCTTTGGCATCCCAATGGTTTTAGGAATAAAGTCCAATATTACCGATCATTTCATTTTAGGGTTTGAAATTGGTGCCCGGTATACGTTTTCCGATGAGCTGGATGGCAGTGTCCCAGATGATACGTATAGGGAAAATCTCAGCTTTGGAAATACCAACAGTAACGACTGGTATGTGTTTACAGGATTTACACTAACTTATACATTTGGTCAACGACCTTGTTATTGCAATTTTTAATGGATTTAAAAGCACAAATACAAACCGAAAAACTGCCTCAGCACCTCGCCATCATTATGGATGGGAACGGGAGATGGGCAAAGAAGCAAGGCCTTCTTAGGGTCATTGGGCATGAAAATGGCACCAAATCGGTTCGTGAGGTGGTTGAAGCCAGTGCAGAGATTGGCATTAAAAATCTAACCCTTTATGCCTTTTCAACCGAAAATTGGAAGCGCCCTAAAATTGAAGTCCAAACTTTGATGAAGCTGCTCGTCAAATCCTTAAAAAAGGAAATCGAGACCCTTCAGAAAAATAACATCAAGCTTTTAGCGATTGGAAATCTTAAGGATTTGCCAAAAAAGGCCTATTCTGAACTTTTAGAGGTCGTTGACAAAACAAAAAATAATTCGCACATGACCCTCACGCTGGCCTTGAGTTATGGCTCTCGGGAAGAAATTATTAGCGTGATAAAAACCTTGTCCGATAAAGTTAAAAATAATATAATTTCTACAGAAAGCATTGACGAATCGATTATTAATAAGCATCTTTACACGCAAAATTTACCAGACGTGGATTTGTTAATCAGAACCAGCGGTGAACATAGAATTAGCAATTTTCTTTTATGGCAAATTGCTTATGCTGAATTATATTTTACAGACATCCTTTGGCCTGATTTTACAAAACAGGATCTTTATGAGGCTTTGATTAATTATCAAAATAGAGAACGACGATTTGGAAAAACAAGCGAACAACTTAGCTAACATTTTACTTTTGAAAACATACATTAAGTCTTTATTTACTGCTTTTGCACTTATTCTTGCTTTTGCATCAACCGCACAACAATCCAATTTCAATAGAGGCAAAAAATACATTCTCGAGGATGTTAAGGTCACTGGTGATACCAATTTTAGCGAAGCTACCATAATCTCATTCTCTAGACTAAAGAAAGGGGAAGATATAGTTATTCCTGGGGAAGACATTAGTAATGCCATTAAGAAACTTTGGGACTCCAATCTCTTTAGCAGTATTGACGTTTACCTCACCAAGGTAGAAGGCGACAAGGCTTATTTGGAAATCAATTTGTTTGACCTTCCGGAATTAAGAGACCTTACCATAGAAGGGGTCAAGAAAGGGAAAAAAGAAGGCATCATCAAAGACAACAGCCTCACAAAAGGAACTAAAGTTACTGAAAACCTGATCACTACCACACGAAATTATCTTACCAACAAATACAGAAAAGACGGTTTTTTAAATACCAAGGTCAAAGTAAACACTCGCGAAGTATCGGACGATTCCATTCAAAAATCTCGAGTAGACATGTTGGTTTTTATTGATAAGGGCGAAAAAGTAAAAATCAAGTCCATCAATTTTGATGGCAACCAGAAGCTTTCCGACAAGAAGTTGAAGAAATCAATGAAAAACACCAAGGAGAAGAATTTCTTCCGATTTCTGAAGCGCTCAAAATATATTAGCGCCGACTTTAAGGAAGATTTGGTGAGCTTAATTGATACATATAAGGAGAATGGTTATCGTGATGCACGTATCTTATCTGATTCCATTAACTATCTCGATAATAAAAACATTGATTTAAATATTAAGCTCGAAGAAGGCGAACAATATAAATTTGGTAAGATCACCTTTGTAGGAAACAGTGTATATACCGATCAGCAATTGCACGCTTTATTAAGAATTAAAGAAGGGTCAACCTATAATGGCGTTGAGCTGCGTAAACGTATTGCAGACGACACTAAGCCCGATGCAGCAGATTTAACCAATCTATATCAAGATTCGGGGTATTTATTCTCTTCTATCAATCCAGTAGAAGTTAGCGCAGAAGGCAATGTTATTGATTTAGAAATTAGAATCGTTGAAGGTAAGCCTGCTTATTTTAATGCTGTTTCAGTTTCGGGTAACGAGAACACCAACGACCATGTGATTTACCGTGAGTTAAGAACAAAACCAGGCCAATTGTATCGTAAGAGCAATGTTATTAGAACCATTAGAGAACTTGGTCAATTAGGGTTTTTCGATGCCCAACAGATTACGCCTAACATGAAAAACTTCAATACCCAAGATGGCTTGGTCGATATTGAATATCAAGTGGTTGAAAAGGGCTCTAGTCAAATTGAACTGCAAGGGGGATACGGTGGCGGTGGCTTTATTGGTACTTTGGGCCTATCATTTAACAACTTTGCGTTAAAGGACATCTTCAAGAAAGACGCGTACAAGCCAATCCCTTCGGGTGACGGTCAAAGTTTAGCCTTAAGATTGCAAGCTTCCCGCTTTTACCAAACTTATAGTTTCTCTTTTACTGAGCCTTGGTTCGGTGGCAAGCGCCCAACGCAATTATCGACCTCTATATCACATACCAAACAGTTTCTCTATAACCCATCCACCCGTGATGCAGATAAAAATAAACGTTTCAACATTACTGGTATTTCTATTGGTATTGCCAAGCGTTTAAAAGAACCAGACGATTATTTCCAATTATCGCAAGCGGTAAGTTTTCAACATTATGATCTAAAAAATTATAATACGGGCTTGTTCACCTTTGGTAATGGGTATTCGAACAACTTATCTTACACTATTGGGCTTACAAGAAATAATACCGCTACCGACCCTATTTATCCTACGCAAGGATCAAATTTTGCGGTAAGTGCAAAATTATCCCTTCCGTACTCGCTATTAAACTCCACCGATTACGAAGGTTTAAAGGCCGAACGAGATGAGCTTGATCCACAAGTTCCTGCAGAATATACTCGAATTGGCGAAATTGACCAAGAACGTTACAAATGGTTGGAATTTTACAAAGTTAAATTCAAGGGCGATTGGTACACGAATCCCGTAGATAAACTGGTGCTTAAATCTGGTTTGGAATTCGGTTTTCTTGGCGCTTATAACCAAGCCCGTGGTATTATCCCGTTTGAGCGTTTCTTTATTGGCGGATCTGGTATGGGCAATTACTCATTGGACGGTCGTGAAACGGTTGGCTTAAGAGGCTATCCAGACCAAAGTTTGTCTTCTCAAGATGGAGGCACCATTTACAACAAATTCTCATTAGAATTAAGATATCCAATTACCTTGGGCGCTTCCGCTAAAATTTATGGTTTAACCTTTGTAGAAGCTGGGGCATCATTTGATAATTTTAGAGACTTTGACCCCTTTAGCGTAAAACGTTCAGCAGGTTTTGGATTGAGAATCTTTATGCCAGCCTTTGGATTATTAGGGATCGATTTCGGACATGGTTTTGACCCACTTCCTGGACAAACCACTAAAAATGGTTGGGAGACCCACTTCATCATTGGACAACAATTTTAACTTTGGCACGATATTTTCTAACTACTTTATGACGATTTAATTGATGTGTTAAAATTTTTCAAATTAAATTTCGTTAATTTGAAAACTAAAACATAATGACGGGATCGCATTTTCAATCTGTCATTTTAAAATTTGAGATAATCTCAACAACATATAAAACGAAACAGATGAAACGTAACGTTCTTTTTTTAGTGACCTTAGTAAGTCTAAGCTGCTTTGTTTCACACGCCCAAAGAGGTGTTAGAATTGGATATATTGATACCGAATACATTTTAGAAAGTGTCCCAGAATATCAAGAGGCAAATACCCAACTCGACCAAAAAGTACAACAGTGGAAAAGCGATATCGAACAACGTTTAACTACAATTGAATCTAAAAAGAAACAATTAAATAGTGAGCGTGTGCTTTTAACGCAGCAATTATATGAAGAGCGCTTGGAAGATATTGGCTTTGAGGAAGCGGAAGTCTTAGATTACCAACAAAAACGTTTTGGCCCTAGTGGTGATTTGATGATTCAAAAACAACAACTCATCCAGCCAATTCAAGACCAAATTTTTGCAGCAGTACAAGAAATTGCTGAGAACAAAAAATACGATTTCATTTTCGATAAATCAGCCGATGTGGTTATGTTGTATTCCGCAGAGCGTTTTGATATAAGTGAATTAATCATAAGAAGTATTACCAGAACAGCAAAACGCACACAAGCCACTAGCAGAGCCGAGCGTAAAGAAGCTGAACGTGAAGAGATAGTACCTGAAATAAACGAAGCTTTGGACGAACGTGAAAAGGCTATCGAAGAAAAATTATCTGCTCGTGAAGCTGCCATTGCCGAACGAAATGCAGAGCGTACAAGACGTCGTGACTCACTTAAGGATGCAGCAGCTGCAAGACGCCAAAGCATATTAGATGAGCGTGCAGCAGCCAGAGATGAACGAGATAGTAGTACTATAGGTGAAAAATCGACCACAGAGGTTAAAGCGGTGCTAAAGGATTCAACAGATGCCAAAGGTGCCACAACGCCAAAAACACCAGAACAACTTGCTGAGGAAAAAAGACAAGAAAAATTAAGAGATCGCGAAGAGCGCAAAAAAGCGCTTGAAGAACGTAAAAAGAAAATACTAGAAGCTAGAAAAAAAGCTAAAGAAGAACGGGAAGATGCTAAAAAAGAAGCCGATTCCGTAGAAAGTGATAACTAAAACAATAATTATAACACGTAACAAATTTGAAAATGAAACATTTTAAAACCTTATTATTTGCAGCTCTATTATTTGTTGGTACAACTAACTTGGTAACAGCACAAAGTAAAATTGCACATATAAACACTACTGAATTGGTGCAAGCCATGCCAGAAATGAAGACTGCCCAAGCGGAAATTGAAAAGTTGACCAAAACTTACGAAACGCAAATCAAGGAAATGGCTACAGAGCTTCAAACTAAAATGAAGCAATACCAAGCTGAAGTAGATACCAAAACGGATGAGGAAAACTTATCAAGACAAAAAGAGGTGCAACAAATGGAGCAAAGCATTCGCCAGTTTCAAGGACAAGCCCAAGAAGATCTTGGTAAAAAAGAAGCTGCACTTTACAAGCCTGTTTTTGAAAAAGCCAAAACTGCGATCGATAAAGTAGCAAAAGCACAAGGTATCCAATACGTATTAGACTCTACCCAAGGTGGTGGTGTTTTAGTAGCCGATGGAAAAGACCTTATGGCAGATGTGAAAACCGAATTAGGATTCTAATATTAGATAAAATATTATCTTTTAAAAAGCCACTTTTAACGAGTGGCTTTTTTATTTTTGTGAAGCTATGAGCACACGACCTATTGGGATATTTGATTCAGGTATTGGGGGGACTTCCATCTTCAAGGAAATCCATGAGCTTTTGCCAAATGAAAATTTCATTTACCTGGCCGATAGCAAGAATGCACCTTATGGCAATAAACCAAAAGAGGAGATTTTACAACTCAGCATTAAAAACACAGAATTTTTATTAAAGCAGGATTGTAAACTTATTGTAGTGGCCTGCAATACTGCAACCACCAATGCCATTAATTACTTAAGATCCAATTATCCTGTACCTTTTATAGGTATTGAGCCCGCCATAAAAACTGCAGCACTCAATACCAAGACCAATACCATTGGTATTTTGGCTACAAAGGGCACCCTGTCCAGCGATCTGTTTCATAAAACTACTGATTTATACCGTCATAACATTAAAGTGATTGAGCAAGTTGGAGAAGGGATTGTGCCTTTAATTGAAGCTGGCAAGACCGATAGCCCAGAAATGAAAAACTTATTGAACGTTTACGTCAAAACCATGATCGATGCCAATATAGATCATTTGGTATTGGGCTGTACACATTATCCTTATCTCATACCCATGCTTTCCAAGATGTTGCCCAATCAGGTCACGATTATTGATTCTGGTCGTGCAGTGGCCAAACAAACCAAGGCTGTTTTAGAGCAAAACAACCTTTTCAATACCCAAATTGGAACTGCCACGCATCACTTCTACTCCAACGGAAATCCCGAAATTTTGAAATCCATTTTAGCGAACGAGCTCTTTTTGGTAGCTGCTTTAGATTTTTAATAGGAAACTTTCAAACACCAATTGCTTCTCCTTTTGATAACGCAATATAAGCGCCTCATATCACTTCGGAAATAGAATCGTTTAAAAGAGACTGCGGAAGAAGCCCACGTTCAAATAACGGGTTAACCTGATACTAAGAGAACCTCGAACCTCTCCCGTTGAATAGCTTCGGAAATGGCATTCCATACCTCAAGAGTTTTCCGAAGCCTTTTACTTTTGCCAACTGCTATATTCAACATAATTATCGGCAATACGGTTAATTTCTCCCGAAATTAATTCCGCAGAAATGTCCTTAACTTTTTTGGCAGGCACGCCTGCATAAATACTTCCAGAGGCTACAAGAGTGTTTTTTGTTACCACTGCGCCCGCTGCAATGATGATGTTGCTTTCGATCACACAATCGTCCATTACAATGCTTCCCATTCCAATTAATACATTATCATGGATGGTGCAACCGTGCACAATCGCATTATGCCCAATCGACACATTATTGCCAATGGTAGTTGGCGATTTTTTATAGGTCGCATGAATTACTGCCCCATCCTGAACATTCACTTTATTGCCAATTTTAATAAAATGCACGTCGCCACGAATCACTGCATTATACCAAACGCTGCATTGCTCTCCCATTGTAACCTCGCCAATGATAGTAGCATTTTCAGCAATAAAGCAATCTAATGGAATGTGAGGTTGTTTCCCTTTTACTGTTTTGATAATTGGCATGATTAAAGAATTTACGATTTTTGATTTGGAATTTTAAAACTTCAAACTACTTAAAATAAGATAACAAATCGGACTTTTTGGAAGCGGAAACTAAAATTTCTTGTCCGTTGCTCAATATTACGCTTCCACCTTTCCCTTTTACGTATTTGGTAACTTCATTTACATTGACCAAATAACTTTTGTGAACCCTTGCAAAACCACTTTCCTTTAAAATATCCTCAAAATACTTTAAGGTTTTGCTTACCACTTTTTTCTTGTGGGTATTAAGGTGTATTTCGGTATAATTATCATCGGCTTTACAATAAAGAATGTTTGCAGTTTCGAGTACCTCAAAGCCATCTTGCTGTGGGATGGTGATCTTACCTTGTACCGTATTTGTCTTTGGCACCAGCACGGTATCCTGCAATGCGTCTTCCTTCGTTTTTATCTCGGTCACATAATCTACCGCTTTAATGAGCTCATCAATAGAAATGGGCTTCATAAGGTAATAAGAAGCATGGGCATTGAGGGCATCCATGGCATAATGGTTATAGGCTGTAACGAAAACAGTTTCGAAATCTATATCTCCCACTTGGTCCAATAGATCAAAGGCGTTGCCATAAGGCATTTCTACGTCTAGAAAGACCAAATCCAATGCGGTATTTCTTATGAGCTCTAAAGCGTCCTTTACATTGGCAGCTTCACCCAAAATTTCCACATTAGGGCAATATTTGCCTAGGTAATTTTTAAGAATCTCTCTACTGGTCTCTTCATCCTCAACAATAATAGCTTTTAATTTCATGGTCTTTTTTAATTTGGATTTCAGTTATGGGCTTCGATGTTCTATTATCAATACGCTCTGTTCTAGTTTAAGCGTTCTTAATCTTTCCGAAGTGTGACCACCACTTGTGTACCTGTGTCTTGGTCTTCTATTCGATGATCAGTAATATTCACATCCACTTTATCTTTATACATATCGTTCAAAATAGCAACCCGTTTTTTAATATTGCCCATCCCTTTCGAGTTCTGTCTCTGCTGGTGAGCGGTCTTTAACTCTTTAGAACGCGCTCTTCCAATACCATCGTCCAAAATACTAATCGTGATTTCGTTTTCAGTTTTCCTTTCAATTAGAATCTGTAGTTGGCCTTTTTCGGTTTTATACCGAAGTCCGTGCCACACCGCATTTTCTATATAAGGTTGTAATAACATGGGCGGAATTTGATACGCAGCAACCTCCACTTCAGGATCTACATTAATCTCATAGTCAAACTTATCCTTGAATCTAAAATGTTCTAGTTTGGTATACAGTTGTAATAATTCAATTTCCTTTTGTAGTGGAATAAAATCTTCCTCACTATTCTCTAGAACTGCCCGCATTAGTAAGGAAAAGTCAGATAAATATTTATTGGCAGTACGCTCGTCGCTCATGGCTATAAAGCTGTTTACCGAGTTGAGCGCATTAAAAATAAAATGCGGATTCATTTGGCTTCGCAACGATTTTAGCGCCAATAAATTGTTCGCCAAACGTTGTTGCTTGATGTATTTGTACATAAAAAAAGCAGTAATGCACAATAACAAGGTCGCAACAATTAAAGAATAAATGATCAATTGCTGATTTTTACTGCGCTCATTTGCCAAGCTCGACGTTAATTTGCGATCACTCTCGAGACTAGTGATTCGGTTTTGTTGCTCGCTGATGCTTCGTCTAAACCTATCGGCCTGTGAAAGTTCTTGTTCGCGTTTGAGGTACAACGCATCCACCACCAACTTATACTCTTCAAAAGTGGTTTTTGCCTTTTCAAAATCGCCCGCACTCACATATACATCAGATAATTTTCTAGTGGCGTCCTTTTTAACCACCAAATCTTCTTTCGCATTGGCTTCCTTAATACTCTTTTCTAAATACGGGATGGCTTTGGCGTAATTTTGTTGTAAAAAATACGCGTTACCAATCTTGTAATTTTGCTTTTGAGAGGTTAGAGCACTGGAATTATCTATCACCGAGTCCCGTTCTGCCCCAGCGACGTCTTTTACGATCTCTTTTCTCAGTTCAATTTCTTCGGAATAGTTTTGGTTGTTATTACGAAATTCCGCAACCGTTTCCTTTTCCTCCAACGCGCGTTTTTTGGTTTGTTTTGAAGCCAGGTCCATAGAGTTTCCAAAAAATTCTTCGGCCTTGTCTGCCTTCCCGTTCGCGTTGTAAACTTGGGCAAGTTTAGAGTTTAAATCAGCTTCTTTGGAAGAAATCAAAGCCCTTTTGGCTATGTCAAGTCCTTTTTTGTAACTTGTTATGGCAGCATCAAAATTCTTGATATTAAAATAAGTATCCCCAATACCTTCATAAAGCATGATGCTTTGATAGTTGTTCAAAGCGTTTGTGGAAATCGTCTTATAAGTCTCTAAACTTTCTTGATAATTTTGATTCAGGTCATAAGCCTTCCCCAAGCCTAATTTGGCTTGATTGGTTACTTTGTTTTGTAAACTTACCCTGTAATTCGAGACTGCAAGATCGTATTGTTTCCAATGCATATAAACTTCAGCAAGCACTAGGTAGGCCTCAGCATTTTGTGTTTGAGAACTGCTTTGGGATAGGGCCTCACCAACAAAGGCAATGCTTTTTTCAACATTTTCTTTTTTATATTTAGCTACGGAATCGATAATGGAATTAAAGCTCTTAATATCTTTTTTATAAGCTTTATCTTTCAAATTGGAGACATCGTCGGCGGGCTCCACTTCTACTGTAATTCTATCGTCATTCTCGATGGTGTAATATACCGTTTCAAAATCTTTATGTCTAATCACAAGTTCGTCACCTTTTCTTGCCCGAATTAAAAATGAACCATCAAAATTGGTACGCGTGTAGGCGCCTCCATTAATCTCTATATTAACCCGTGGGATGGGCTTATAGGTGTCGCTTTCTCTTACGGAACCTCTTATGGTATATTCTGGTGCTTGTTCTCTGGCACTGATTTGTTGTGCCCCAATATTGCTAAAGGCGAAAAGTATAAGCACAAACAGCAGATATTTTAAGACGCTTCTCATGTCATCTGTTTTCATCGGACTAAACTTACACACTTTAATTGATTAAATAAAATCCCGAAACGATAGGAAACCATGACGTAGGCACAAAATATCGCTGTTAACTCAATGGTTTACAAACTTGGCTCATTGAAGTCCTTAATTGCCTCATTGGTGATTTATTTAAAAACCTTTTTTGACTTTATTGAGAACGTCGGAGAGGTTTATAAAAAACACAGAACACCATTAACAATTTGTGATATGTAGAGCTATTAAAACCCAAGTTAACCTCAAGAAATGCCAGCGGTAACGATTTTTATTGAACTCACACAACTATTGTCTGGATAACAAAAAAAGTCTCGACGTAAACATCGAGACTTTTATATGACTAATTATATAATACCTTTTTTAATCTTAATTCACTGCAGGGCAGTTACACTCAAATTTTTCTCGTCTACAATTGAAGTTGTATCCTAACGTAATTTGATGAAAACCGCCATTGTTAAATACTACGGAATTAGCTTGGTATGAATAAGTATAAGCGAATACAAAATTGTTGTAGTCTACACCTACAAATGGCGTAAAATACTGAAGTTTTTGACTGCTCACTCCAGAACCATCTTGAAATTCAGCACCATCTAAACTTCTTCTGTAAGACAGGCCTCCCCATACGTTTCCAAAATCAACTTCACGGTAGGCCTTTAGGTTAACATCAAAAGATGATTCCCCTGTTGCATCTCTGTGCATAAACATCACGGAAGGTTCAAAAATATAAGGACTACCATATTTGCTAAATGTATTACCCAAGGAAAATATATAAGTTCTCAGGTTATCATAGCTTAAGCCCTGTTCATTGAAATTGATACCATCATTATTCAATAGATTTTTGATTGTTGCGTGTGCATAAAAATCTATAAAGTGGTAAGAAAAACCAACGTCTACATTAAAATTAGTGGCGCTCTGCTCAATGCCTTCAATAATAGGATCAAAACCATCAGCTAAAAATTCAGTTTCATCGAGTTTATACTGAATAAATCCTGCGCTTAAACCAAAGGAAAGCATGTTGAGATCAATTTCATTTCGCGAAAACATTAAATGGTGTGCATACGTGAAATAGGCTCCCGTTTGTGAGTGGTACCCATTTTTGTCGTTATAAACGATAGCTCCAACCGCGGAAGGAGAATCTCCAATACGACCGTTAATACTCAGGGTCTGTAAATTTGGTGCATCATCTTGCCCAAACCATTGGGCCCTAGCAGTCAGTCGTACTTTCGCACAATTAGCCACACCAGCCATAGAGGGATGGATCAAATAATAATTATCGGTCAAATAATCTGAATAGATAGGCAAGCCCTCTTGGGCAGTTCCGATTTGGGTAAATAAAGCTACAATTGCTATTAAACTATACTTTTTTAAATTCATGTCAATTATCGTTTCAGTGTAAAATGGGCTTTAAACTCTTTCTGTGCGGTTTGTTGTGGGTCCTGGCCCTGGTACTCGACCACGAACCAATAGTCGCTGGTGGGCATCTGGCTCCCGTTGTAGGTCCCGTTCCATCCCGCCCCGCCCGGGCTGATCTGCTTGAGCAGTTTTCCGTAGCGGTCAAATATAAAGATTTTTGCGCTCTCTAGGCCATCGATCCCCACAATGTTCCAGGTATCGTTGTACCCGTCGCCATTGGGCGTGAAGTAGGTCGGGTAGTCGACCACCATCACCGTGTCGCCCGCGGTCCCGCAACCGTTGCGGTCCCGTACCGTGACCCGGTGCTCGCCTAGGGAGACGCCCGCGAACAGGGCCCCGTCCTGCCACGGGCCTCCGTCAAGGCTGTACTCGTAGTCGCCGATGCCCTCCGCGCTCACCGCTATGGCGTGCGCCCCCGCAAAGGCCTGCGTGACCACCGTGGCCACCACCAAGGGTGGGGCGCTCTCCACCACCTCCGTGCTGTCCGTGGACGCGCAGGTGGTCGCCCCCGTGGCGGAGACAGCGCTGACCGTTACCGTATAGGTACCGCTCTGGGCGGCGGTATGGCTGCCCTGGTCCGCCCCGGGGATCGGCGCCCCGTCAAGGGTCCATGCGAACGCATATTCCGGGCTGCCAAGTCCCGTGTCCAGCACCGGGGAGCCCAGGACCTCGGTCCCGTTGCCGTCCACGCAGAGCGTATAGCTCTCCCCAAGGTCGAACACCGGCAAGGGGTTCACCTGGAGGGTGAGCGCTGCCACTTCATAGCACACGGAACTGTCCGTGCCATCGCCAGCGGGGGTGTCGTTGTCCACCCGAGCCCAGATGACCTGGGGGTTCACTAGGTTCTCGTAGAGCAACGGTAGGGGATCCTCCCCCAGCTCCGCCGCCGCCTGGTCCACATAGTAGCTAACGCTGTAGTCCATCGCGCCCTGTCCGTCAAGGACCTCCGGGTCCTGGGTGGACAGGTCGAACTGCGCACTGTCGTTGGTAGGGTCCGCATCGGTGTCCATGGCCTCGCCACAGGTCTCGTAGAGGATGGCCTCCTGGTCCGCATTGGCGCGCGCGCCCTCCTGTACCTCGATCCCGAAGCTCGGGGTGCTCACCGAGCAACCGGTGGCGTTGTTGGTAATGGCGACGTAGATGGTCTGGGGGTTGGTGGCGTTCGCAAAGGGGCTCACCAGTGCGCCCACCAGGGCATCGGCATCGGCCTGGCTGGCGTGGTAGCTCACCGTAAATCCCCCTGGGTCCTGTCCACCCAGTGCCTCGCTGTCCCGGGTGGTGAGATCGAACTGCGCGATACCGTCGCTGTCCAGCTCGCACAGGATGTAATCGGATACCGACACCGCCTCGGGCAAGGGGTCCACGCGCAAGGTGAAGTCCACGATCGTGAAACAGCCCGTAATGTCGTTGGTCACCCGCACATAGATGGTCTGCGGCGTCTGGGTGTTCTCATAGGCGGTCGGGTCGACTATCGCTGCGGTATTGCTCAATGCCCCCTGCTGGGTCACGTGGTAGGTCGGGGTCACCCCGTCCTCTCCGTTGAGCAGCAAAATCTCGTTCTGGGTAAGGTCGAAGGCCTCTTCAAGGTCGCCCGTATCGGTGTCGTCACAGAGCACGAGCCCGGGAAGTACCGTGGTAGGGGTGGGCCTCGGGAGCACCCTCAGGGTGAGCGTGGTGATATCGGTACAGCCCGTATCGGTATCGGTCACTACCGCATAGAGCGTCTGTGGGTTGGCGGGCGCTCCGCCCACCGAGGTGTTCGTGTAGGCCTGGGCGTCCACCGCTCCCTGCTGGGACTGGGCCCCGGCGAGCGTCTCGTAATAGTCCACGCTCCAGCTGCCCTGGCCCCCGGTGATCTCACTGTCCCTGGCCCTGAGGTCGAAGACGGTGGCCTCGTCGGCCACCTCGTCGTCACAGAGCTCCAACGGGGTCGGCAACACCGCCTCTGGCGGAAGGTCGACGCGGATCTCAAAGGAGCCCGTGTCCACACAGCCATTGCTGCCGCTCGAGAGCCTCACGTAGATCTCCTGGGGGTTGCTGGTATTGGCAAAGGCGCTCACGTTGGCGATCGGGTCCGATCCCGTTTGAGCCCCCATGGGCGTCGTGTGGTAGGTGAGCACCAGGTCCAGGTCGGCAGCGGGCGACTGCGCGCCAAGGATCTCCATGTCCTTGGTGGACAGGTCGAACTGGGCAAGGCCATCGGCATTGGTGTCACACACCACATAGTCCAGGAGTGCGGTGGGCACCTCGGGCGATGGCAGGGCGACCAGCGAAAGGGTCTCCGTGGTGCTGTAGCAGCCCGTTACGGTATTGGTGAGCCTGACGAAGATGCCCTGCTCCCCCATCACGATGTTGGTGTAGGGGCTCGAAAGGGCATTGTCGCCCATCTGCGCGTCCTCGAGGGTCTCATGGTAGCTGACCGCAACGTCCAGTTCCCCGCCGATGATCTGGTCGGTCCTGGACTCCAGGTCAAAGCTCGCAAAGCCGTCATTGTCGGCATCACAGGAGCCCAGGGCGCTCGGCGCTGTGGGCGATGGGACCGGGTTCACCCGCAGCAGCAGCGTCACGGTGCTATAGCAGCCCGTGGTGTTTCTGGTACCCCGCACGAAGACCGTCTGGGCGTTTTCGGTATTGGTGTAGGGAAGCGACACCGCAGCGGTGCCCGCATCGGCATCCGCCTGGCTCTCGTGGTAGGTCAGGGTGATCCCCGTCTGTCCGCCAAGGATCCCACCCTGGGCGGCGCCAAGGTCAAAGGCCTCGGACTCGTCTCCCGGGGCGTTGACGTCACAGAGCTCCAGAGGCGCCGGCTGTGAGAGCACGGGAAGGGCGTCGACCACAAGGTCTATGCTGCTGAGCTTGTAGCAGCCCGTGGCGATGTCCTGCACCCGCACCCAGATGGTCTGGCCCGGGGCGACGGTGTTCGTAAAGTTCGTGGGGGTGCCGATGGCGTTCTCCGGCACCTGCGCCTCTGACTGGTCCAGGTAATAGCTCAAAGTGTATAGCGAGGGATCGGCCAGGGCCGAGAGGATGTCGTCCTGGGCAAGGGTAAGGTCGAACTGGCCGATACCGTCCGCAGAGGCATCGTCGCAGATGGACAGCGCACCGGTGGCTCCAGCCAACTGTGGCGTGGGGTTGACGATGAGCTGCAGCGCCACGGTCGTGGCACAGTCGGTCGCGATGGTACCGCTCTCCACCCTGGCGTAGAGGGTCTGCGCGTTGAGCACGATGTTGTTGTAGGAGCCCGGGGCCGCCACGGGGTTCGCACCGCTCATGGCGTCCGCCACGGTCTCGTGGTAGGTCACCTCAAGGGCGGGGTCGCCCCCAGTGATCTCCGCGTCCCTCACCGTCAAGTCGAAAACGCCGAAGCCATCGCTGTCCGGATCACAGTACTCCAGGGGCGAAGGGGCGTTGGCAACAGGCGCCTGCTGCACCGCGAGCTCTAGCTCGGTGGTGGCATGGCAGCCCGTAGCGCTGTCCTGGACGCGAACGTAGACCAACTGCCCATTGGACTCGTTCGTGTAGGGAATGCCCAAGGGGGCAGCCCCTGACTCAGCGTCCGCCTGGGTCAGGTGGTAGCTCACCGTGTAGCCACCGTTGTTGCCCGTAACCTCCGCGCTCTTGACGCTAAGGTCGATCTGGGTGATACCGTCTGCCGTACCGTCGTCGCAGACCTCCAAGGGCGTTGGAGGGAAAATCGTGGGTAATGCATTTACCACTAGATTCAAACTTCCTGTATTGCTACATAATGTATTTGAATTTGTAATATTATAAAAGATGGTCTGGGGATTTGAAATGTTGCTATAGGCATTCGGCAATGGTGCAGCACCCAATTCAGCATCTTCAAGATTTAAATGATAAGTCACCGTAACGTTGACTTGATCGTTAATTATTTCATTCGTTTTTGTTGAGAGATCAAAGGTTTCCGTTTCATCTCCAGGCATGTTATTGTCACATAATTGATAATCTGAAATTTCAGCACTAGTAGGCAATTCTTCAACAATCAATGTTAATTCCGTAGTATTAAAACACCCCGTATTTTCATCTTCAAGTCTCACATATATTGTTTGCACACTTGGAGAACTGCTAGTATATGGACTTGACTGTGGATTATCTCCAGAATTGGCATCTTCTTGAAATTCGTGATAGCTTACACTTATGTTTGTTTGGGATCCTAAAATTTCCGCAGTTTTTAAATCCAAATCAAAGTTGGCAATACCATCGGTATTATCATCACAAACTTTTAAAGGAGTGGGATCGACTGGAACGGGAAGCGGATTGACTACCAATTCCAAAGGTGTGGTATTATAACACCCAGCATCACCAATGGTGACTACATTGGCGAAAATTGTTTGATTATCTGCCTCAACATTGGTATAAGGACTTGTTAATGCGCCCGAACCACTATCGGCATCTGCTTGCGATACGTGATAAGTTACGGATACGGTTGTTGCATCGAGATCGCCGATAACTTCAGCATCTTTATCGGTTAAATTGAACAACGCAAAACCATCGGCGTTATCATCACATACTTCTAAAGCGGTAACTGCATTGTTGATGTCTAAACTAGTATACCCTATTTCAAAAGAAGTAGTATCGTAACACTCCTGAGAGGATTCAGCAATTCTTGCGTAAATGGTTTGAGGATTCGAAATATTGGTGTAAGGGCTTGTTAAAGGTGCAACGTGATCAAAAGCATCTTGCTCGGTGAGGTGATAAGTAATCACATAATCGTCTGGATCTTGAGCACCTAAAATATTATCATCATTATCAATAAGGTTAAAATCACCAGCAGTTTCGTTGATACAAATAGATAAATCTTCTGCTGTATTTGCAGTTGGACTAGGCTTAAATTCAACAATAATGGAGGATGAGAATTGGCAATCGTCTGTAAAAAATACGTCAACCGCATAGGTACCTGGCTCTGTTACATTTAATGTGGAGTTGGTTTCACCTTCAATTTCAACGCCATCTTGAAACCAAGTATGTGTGCCCGTAGGCACATTTGTATCCAAAACCACATCGGTACCACCGCAAGTTGCAGTGCCTGCTTCGATGGTAATATCATCCCCAAGATTGCCGCCGAGGTTAAAACTTCCTGCTTTAAGAAATACTCCTGAATCTAAAGCTGTATCGGTAGCATCTGAAATGACCAACTTTATGTGGTAGTTTTCCCCAGGAATGACAGCAGATTGCGCAGTAAATACTGCTGTTCTACCATCAAAACTCATTGGAGAAGCATTATTTGAAACATATTCTCCAAAATAATTCTCATTTATTGCAGGACAAGAGCCATTAAAAGGATGAATGTTAGTGACCAAAATAGGTGTTGAAGTTCCAGGAAGCACTGCTAAGTTAGATGTATTTCCATTTGAATCTGTCAGCAAAAATGCAAATGCATCAGAATAGGTGCATTCAAAACTCCCCTCGTCATATTCTTCCGAAGCCATTAAAAAGTCAAAACTAATGCTATCGGCCAAAGGCACAAAATCAAATTCTATAATAGAGGCATTGTTGGATACAATACCTACGGTAGATGCCAACTGTGGATCTCCTGGCCAGCCACCGCCACCTGCACTCATCGCGTTGTTATTGGGCCCTCTCGCTTCCGAAGCATTTCCTGAAGACAAGAGTATCCCATCCCTAAACGGAAATTGCGTACCATCATTAACAAAATAACCGATACCATTCACAGAGCCAAAATTGGTACCTGTTGAGGAGGTAATGTTGCTAACTGCCGCACAAGGACTGTCGATCAAAACATCCTGAACCAATTGTTCTATTGTAAAAGCCGAGGTATCTACCACGATATTGGCACCCACCACATAGACTTGAATTGTTGCTGTAGCAGAGCAGCCAAGCGGATTATCATCGGTAACAATCAAGGTTACCGTGTATTCTCCCATTGTTGGGAAAGTTTTTGTAACGGTTTGACCAAGGGCAACATCGGTAGTTCCACCACCAAAGTTCCATTTGTAGGTTGCGCCAGTACCATCATCTGAGAAATTGGAATTCCCCGTAAAAGAAACAGTCTCGCCCACTAAAATCTGTACAACTCCCGCAGAATTAGCTTCTGGGGTAGTGCTTTCGATAAAGGGCGTAATATCTTGACAAGGGACCGCACAAAAAATATCGGCGACCCACCCCGTTGTTGTTCCGGTGCCATTTGACACCCATTGAATTGTGATACAACCACTGGTATTTGTTTCTGAAGCCACAACTTGCTGTGGGCTATTGGCCCCAGAATAAGTGCCTATTACGGGGGCAGTTATATCATCGCCATCGTAGAGCGTCATAGCATCTAAATTGAGCTGCGTACTAAAACTTATGAAATCAAGGATGATGAATTCACCAGCTTCGGAAGGACAAATGGTTGTCACAAAATTTTCATTGCTACCATAGGGACCAAACTCTCCTCCTGAATCAAAAAATTGATCTGGCGCGCAGCGCGTGAAGGTTCCGTTTTGCATTGGCAGACTTTGAGCAAAGACGTTAGTAGTAAACAAGAAAATTATAAAATAGTAGCAATGTTTCATAAGCATTTTAACCTTTAGGAATTTCTTATTTCATTAAGCACTCGATGCTTTAAAAAATAATAGCGAAATTTAAGAAATTTTAACTAAATAGGTCTTTTTAAGCCCTACAAATACGATAGTTTAACAGTTTTTTCGTGGAACTTAATATTAATCAAACCGTTAATGGACTAATTTATTGTTGTTACTTTTAAAAAAAGGGGTGTTATGATATTCTAAAAAAGGGCATTGCAGTCGATTATGTTTATTATTTTTGCATAAATAAAAAGTCATGACTACACATAAAATTACTATAAAACCAACAACCAACCCTGCCATATTAAAATTTGAGGCAGAGACCTTTTTAACGCAACACGAAAGCTTTGAATTCAATAATATTGACGAAGCCAAAGCCTCGCCATTGGCTCAAGAGTTGTTCTACCTGCCCTTTGTAAAGAAGGTGTATATCTCTGGTAATTTTATTGCTATTGAACGATTTAATATTGTGGAGTGGGACGATGTGCAAAACGAGGTCTCACAGCAAATTGAAGATTATTTAAACAAAGGCGGTCTTGTGGTTAATAGCGACAGCACTAGCAAAAAAACGAAAGTACCAGTAACGGTTTATGCGGAAAGCACGCCTAACCCTGCGGTATTGAAATTTGTAGCCAATAAGAAATTGGTGATGCACTCTCATGAATTTACCTCTATCGATGAAGCTACCTATTCCCCCATGGCGACGGAATTGTTTCACTTACCTTTTGTGAAAAGTGTGTTTATTGATGAAAACTACGTGTCAATTACCAAATTTGATGTGGCCGAATGGAATGACATCTCCGTAGAGCTTCGCGATTTTATTAGAAATTATATTGCAGATGCCAAAATTATCGTCAATGATGATGCGCCACAAGTTCAAGAGAAAAAAGCAGCAACTTTAGACCAAGCTTATGAGAATTTGGATGACACCTCTAAGGAAATCATCAACATTCTTGAAGAATATGTTAAACCAGCGGTGGCTAGTGATGGTGGTAATATTGAGTTTCAATCGTACAACCCCGAAACCAAAACTGTGAATGTGCTTTTGCAAGGGGCCTGCAGTGGCTGCCCATCATCGACCTATACGCTAAAAAGTGGTATTGAAAACATGTTGCGCGACATGATGAAAGGACGCGTTGAGACGGTGGAGGCCATCAATGGCTAAGGGAACTTACCAGCGAGCAAACGCCCAATTTCAACCACATCCTTTAAATTAAAAATAGGCCGATGTGATTTTCTATGTCATAAAAACCAACAACCTAACGCTTCAGAAAAAGAAAATCTCGTGAAGCTGGTAAACTACAGCAATACGCTTCAATAACTAGCTTGTTTCCTCATAAAGCAAAGCCTAATGTTCTTCTAAAAAGTTAACATTGGGCTTTTTTTTTGATATTTTTGCAATTCATAAAAAACGATAAACAACACTATGGAATTACAACAATGGATTAATAGAGGCTACGAACTTCTTATAGTATTTGGTCCAAAATTGATAGCAGCGATTCTTATTTGGATCATTGGATCTTGGATTAGCAAGCTGGTGATGAAGGGCATTCGAAAAACGATGGAAAAGCGCGATTATGACATCAGCTTGCGCAAATTTCTGCTCAACCTGTTTAGTGCTGCCTTTAAAGTCATTTTAATTATTGTTGTTTTGGGTACGGTAGGGATTGAAACAACCTCTTTTGCTGCGGTTATTGCTGCCTGTGGTTTGGCCATTGGCCTTGCCTTGCAAGGTTCCTTAGCGAATTTTGCGGGAGGCGTACTCATCATGATCATTAAACCCTTTAAGGTTGGCGATTTTATAAAAGCGCAGGGTATTGATGGCACCGTCAAGGAAATTTCCATTTTCAACACCACTTTGACCACCTTTGGCAATCAATTGGCGATCATCCCCAATGGCAAGTTATCAAATGATAATATCATTAATTTTACTTCAGAAGGTATAAGAAAAGAAGCCATAACCTTTGGAATTAGCTATGATAGTGACATTAAATTAACTAAGGAGATCCTGTTAGAATTAGTTAACGAACAAGATACCGTCATGCATGAAGAAGGCAAGGAACCTATGATTGTGGTTGCTGAATTGGCCGACAGCTCGGTGAACTTATCTTTAAGATATTGGGCAAAAAATGAAGATTTCTGGAACTTGCGCTGGCTAGTTCTAGAAGAAGGGAAAATTCGTTTGGAAGCTGCAGGCATAGTAATCCCGTACCCACAAACCGACGTGCATTTATTCAAGGAAGAGGCTTAAACCTTTTTTTTGACCATAAAATCCTTTAGATAAAAAGGTTCAAAATAAGCGACATCCTCGATGTCGCTTATTTTATACTTGGCGTAAGCCAAAGCGCCCATTTGCGCTGCCGATGGTAATTTGTCATCAATAAACAAGGCGTTTTCATGCGCCAACAGCACTTTCGATTTCTCTACACCGTTTCCTAAAAAATAAATTTTAGACGTGTTTAACTCCTGCTGAAAAGAGCTGTCGTCCAAAATTTGCGCCTCTATGGCTCTTATCATTTCGTGATTGGCATTGAATATGGACGAATAAACTTCCATTCGTCTCGCATCCAACATGGGAATGATGAGGCCTTCTTCAATTTGAACCTGATGCGCTAAGGCAGCCAAAGTTGAAATGGAAATCAACGGAAGCTTTAAGGCATAACATAAGCCTTTTGCTGCAGACACGCCTATGCGAAGCCCCGTATAAGACCCAGGGCCTTTGCTTACTGCAATTGCATCTAATTGTGAAGTGCCAATATTTCCTTGCTTTAAAACCGCGTCTATAATACTGTGCAACGACTCCGCATGCGAATAATTGCGATCATTATCTTCCTTTACTACCAAAGTCTCTCCCTTGTGGGACAGCGAGACCGAGCAGTTGGTCGTGGAAGTTTCAATGCTTAAAATATAGGCCATGGCTTATTGCTTAGTCTTGTAATTTTCAATAATTTCAGAAATAATCGCTGCGCTTAACTCATGATTTTTTAAACTTGGAAAGCCTTCCCACCTCACAATGCCATCGGGGTCTATGAGCACCGCATGAGGAATACCTTGAATACCATAATGCTTATTTAGGGAGCTGTTGGTATCTAAAGCACTATAATAAATAATTTTTGGGGTAGCCATGCTGCGCACTTTGGCTTCCGTTTCATCACTTATACCAATTACCACTAGATCTTTCTTAAACGTTTTACTATAGGCGTTCATATGCGGAATACCTCGTTTACAAGGACCACACCAGGTCGCCCAAAAGTCGAGCAAGATGAATTTCCCCTTGGTATCTGGTTTCTCCGTTATCCAATTTTTGAGATGGAGTGCAGGCGCTTTTTTGTTAAGGTAAGCGGTTGCCCACAGTTGCTTTTCTTGTGCAAAACTTTCCGAAGCACCTAGCAACAGTATCATAATTGCTGTGAGCGCTACCTTTTTCACTTTCAAATTACTCCTTTTTTTCAGTTCTCGCTTTTACTTGATCACCCGCATTTAAATCTTTGGACACCAAATTATACGGTCCGGTAATGATTTGATCTCCTTCTGAAAGTCCAGAAATGATTTCAATATTAGTATCATCTTGAATTCCCGTTTTCACCACCTTTAGTTTAGCAATGCCATTATCGTTTACGAAAACGCATTCAAAACGCTCTTGATCTGAAGAAGCTACAGTTTCCGAAGCTGGTACTTTCATTGCATTTTTAACGGAGGATGTATCTGTCTTTATCACGATGGAACTAATAGGCACTG
>Ga0209309_10000074_pt1 | contig 133760 bp, 115 predicted proteins | sample COGITO_mtgs_1204_2_FD_184807 | JGI IMG/M metagenome (GOLD analysis project Ga0209309, IMG submission 184807) | Pelagic marine microbial communities from North Sea - COGITO_mtgs_120412 (SPAdes) (version 2) | ecosystem: Environmental > Aquatic > Marine > Epipelagic ... | reverse complement strand
CGCTATATAATTACCTATTTGCCAAAAAACACAATGGCGATTTTATTTTAAGAATAGAAGATACAGATCAAAATAGATTTGTTGAAGGTGCAGAAGAGTATATCATAGAATCTTTAAACTGGTGCGGAATTCCTTATGATGAAGGCCCGAGAAAAGAAGGTGGTTACGGCCCATATAGACAAAGTGAAAGAGCAGATCTTTATAAAGATTATGCAAAACAACTTATTGAGAGCGGAAACGCTTATTATGCTTTTGATACTGCTGATGCGCTAGATGCACACAGAAAAGATCATGAAGAAAAAGGAAAAACCTTTATCTATAACTGGCATAACAGACAAAAATTAGACAATTCTCTTGCCCTTTCTAAGGAAGAAGTTAAGGCTAAATTAGATGCTAACTTACCTTACGTGGTAAGATTTAAATCTCCCGAAGCAGAAACTTTGCATTTAACCGATGAGATTCGTGGAAATATGGAGATTGATACTAGTATTTTAGATGATAAAGTTCTTTTTAAAAGCGATGGTTTACCAACGTATCATTTAGCTAATATTGTAGATGATCATTTAATGGAAATTACACACGTAATTAGAGGGGAAGAATGGTTACCATCTCTTGCATTGCACGTGTTATTATACAGAGCTTTAGGATGGGAAGCTCCTAAATTTGCCCACTTACCTTTAATTTTGAAACCTCAAGGAAAAGGTAAATTAAGCAAAAGAGATGGAGATAAAATGGGATTCCCTGTATTTCCTTTAGAATGGAAAGATCCAAAAACAGGAGAAATTTCTGCTGGATATAGAGAAGAAAATTATTTACCAGAAGCTATGGTAAATATGTTGAGTTTATTAGGATGGAATCCTGGAACAGAACAAGAATTCTTCAACTTATCTGAATTAGTTCAAGCTTTTGAAATTTCAAGAGTTCATAAATCTGGTGCTAAATTCGATCCAGAGAAGACTAAATGGTTCCAACAACATTATCTTCAGTTACAAGATGATGCTAAGTTAGCAGAGGAATTTCAGAAAATATTAGTTGCTAAGGGAGTAAAATCTGATAAAGAATTCACGGTTAAAATAGTTTCATTACTTAAAGAAAGAGCCGTATTTGTAGATGATCTTTGGGAGCTGTCAAGTTACTTCTTTGTGGCGCCAACTCAGCTAGACGAAAAAGCTTCTAAAAAGGCATGGAAAGAAGATACTAACGAGATCTTAGAGAAATTGGTGGAAATTATATCTACTGTAGAACCTTACACCACAGAGAATCTTCAAACAGAAATAAAAGGTTGGATAACTTCTAACGAAATTGGATTCGGAAAAGTAATGCAACCCCTAAGATTAGCTTTAGTAGGATCTTTACAAGGTCCAGATGTGTTTGAAATAGCTCATTTATTGGGCCGCGAAGAAACAATCAAAAGAATAAAATTTGCTCAAAACGCGAATTAGAGTTTTTTAAAAATAGAATACAACTCCTGCAGAAGCCAATCCTAAATGAGCATTTAGATTTGTTATGCGGGAGTCTTTGGTTTTGATACTTTCTTCATCTAGATTTCCAAAGGTATTTGTTATTCCATATTGATATTGCGCCCAAAATTTAACATCTCTAAATCCTGTAGAGATCATAGCGGCAACATTCAGATTGATCTTAGAAATATCTTCCAAGTCTGATGCTTGCACAGCATAACCTTCCATAAAGTAATCTTGATATTTCTCATCTGTCTTCAGTTTACTGTTAATTTGCAAAATTGGACCTACCTCAATGCTTAAATGCTCCCCAATCAACTTCTGCCCTACAAAAAGATTTAACTGCACTCCAGAAGCTTTAAAATCGATTTCCTGAGTTTCTGATGCCATAGATTGCATTACAGACATACCTGTATTGAATTCGAAAAAATTCACCCCATAAATTACTATAAAGTTATTGTAGAAATTGGCTCGAGTAGTAAATCCTGCCATATAACTAACTTTATCTGAAGTTTTAAAATTATCGGTATTAAAATCACCATAAGTAACGCCTGCCTGCAAGCCTAAACGATTATAACTATCTTTTCCCCTATGCTGCGCCTGCATTTGAAAAGATGTTACAAATAAGATTATGATAAGTAGGGATATAGACTTTTTCATGATGGGTAAAAATTTAAAACGATAAATGTAGCTCAAATATTACTATCTTAATCGTCTAAACTATTTGATGAATTATGATTGAAGCTATTATTATCCCCATTATCATTGTTATTGCCTTGATTATCCTCTTTACAGGAATCTTTACGGTAAAACAACAAACCTCTGTAGTTCTAGAGCGATTTGGTAAATTTTTAGCCATTAGAAGCTCCGGATTACAATTTAAAATACCCGTTATTGATCAAATTGCCGGTAGAATAAATCTGAAAGTGCAGCAATTAGACGTGTTGGTGGAAACCAAAACAAAAGATGATGTTTTTGTAAAACTAAAGATCTCAGTACAATTTCAGGTAATGAAATCTAACGTGTATGATGCTTTTTATAAACTGGAAAGCCCGCATGATCAAATTACATCTTATGTTTTTGATGTGGTAAGAGCTGAAGTTCCAAAAATGAAGCTAGATGACGTTTTTGAAAGAAAAGATGATATTGCAATTGCTGTAAAACGCGAGTTAAACCAAGCAATGCAAGATTACGGCTATGATATTATTAAAACTTTGGTAACAGATATAGATCCAGATGCTCAGGTAAAATCTGCCATGAACCGTATTAATGCTGCAGAAAGAGAAAAAGTAGCAGCCGAATATGTAGCAGAAGCAGAACGTATAAAAATTGTAGCTAAGGCTAGAGCTGAAGCAGAAAGTAAAAGATTGCAAGGACAGGGTATTGCAGATCAAAGACGTGAAATTGCTAGAGGTTTAGAAGAAAGTGTAGACGTTCTAAACAACGTAGGTATCAACTCTCAAGAGGCTTCAGCATTGATCGTAGTAACTCAGCATTATGATACGCTGCAATCTATTGGAGAACATACGAACAGTAATCTGATATTGTTACCAAATTCACCACAGGCAGGTAGTGATATGTTGAATAATATGATAGCATCTTTTACCGCTTCCAATCAAATTGGAGAGGCTATGAAAGAGAAAAATGCTGAAAAAGGTATTGCTATCAAGAAGAAAAAACGAGACAAGCCAGAATCTGGTTATAGCACAGATACAGAAATATAGCAGATTGCTCTAAAAAAGAAATCGGATATTCAAAAGAGTTAGTTTACTCCTACTGAATATCCGATTTTATATTTACTAAAGTTCTTAGCTGGAAGTAACTACTCTCTTCACACCAAATATCTTAGAAACAGCCTTTAAAACTATGGCTTTTTGAAAAATGGAACTAACCATTCCTCCTATCAGCGATACTGGTGATAATGCTTCCTTTGTATGATGAATACTTATTTTAATTTCTTCCTTATCTATTTCATTTTGAAGTCTTAAAATCTTCAAATCTCTATCTATCTCTTCAAATGATGTGTACTCTTTCATAATGGAAATTAATCGTTAAAGAAAGTTCTGGAAGATTTAAGTAATACGATCTTCTCAATATATTTCTTTCCAAATACTCGGAATAAAACAAAGATAAGAGCATAAAAACCGCCCATAATAAAGTATCCGTAACTTAAATGCCCAAGAGCATTACCAATACTAATTGCTATAGCTATTGAAATAAACATAACCACAATAAGGCATATAAAACATATTATCATCAGGTTAATTAAAAAAATAGCCCCTTTGATAATTTTTTTATATAAATCTAACTTATAATAATCGGCACTGCTTTTGGCAAGATCTCGAATATTATCGTTTAAATTATTTATGCTGTTAGTTAGTTTTTCAAAAGCCATACGCTTATACTACTGCCTGGTTTGGTGCGCTAGATCCAGAATCAGACTTTGCATCTTTTTGCAATTTTGCATTTTGTTTTCTAAGATCTTCCAATTTAGTTTCCATTGCAGAAAGAATTTCATCTGCTTTAAAGCTTGCAGAAGATAAAGTTTCTTCTAAACGAGTTTCAAAATCCATACGAGCCTTCTTTGCTTTACTACTTAGGTTAGAAGAAGTCTCTTTGTATTTTTGATTGAATTGATCTTGAGCTTTCTTAGACTCTTTGCTTATTTTTTTGCGTGTTTTATCACCGCTTTCTGGTGCATACAACAACCCAACAGCAGCTCCAATAGCAGCTCCGGTTACCAATGCAAGTAAAGTACTTCCTGTATTTGCCATAATATTTATTCTTTTTTTAGTTAATTATCATACAAAATTAACGTAAACATCGAGGAATCCCTGTTAATAACCGGTTAATATGTAAACTTTCTTTCCTAAAGTATTCTTAAATGATTTGTAATAAATATATTTTAGTCTCTTTTACCCCAAGAGTCTTTAAGTGTAACGGTTCTATTAAAAACCAATTTATCTTTTGAACTATCTTTATCAACACAGAAATATCCAATTCTTTGAAATTGAAATTTATCTGATATTCCGGCATTCTTAAGTCCTGGTTCTACAAACCCGGTAATAGTTTTCAAAGATTCAGGGTTAATAAAATCTAGGTAATCTTTCTCTTTATCTGCATCTGGAGCTTCTACTGTAAAAAGCCTATCGTATAACCTAATTTCAGCCTCAAGTGCATGTTTTGCAGAAACCCAGTGAAGTGTACCTTTTACTTTTCTTAAAGATTCTTCGCTACCACTCCCACTTTTACTTTTAGGATCATAAGTACAATGAATTTCGGTAATATTACCGTTATCATCTTTTACAACGCTTTCTCCTTTAATAATATATGCACTTTTTAGTCTCACTTCTTTTCCTAAAGTAAGTCTAAAAAACTTTCGGTTAGCTTCTTCTTTAAAATCTTCCCGTTCTATATATAACTCTCTAGAGAAAGGAATTTCTCTGGTTCCTGCGCTTTCATCTTCTTGATTATTTTCTGTTTCCAGCATTTCCTCTTTTCCTTCCTCATAATTGGTGATCACCAATTTTACAGGATCTAAAACCCCCATCACTCTTGGAGCATGTTTGTTTAGATCTTCTCTTATGCAGAATTCTAATAACGAAACATCAATTATATTTTCACGCTTTGCAATTCCAATGGTATCGGCAAATTTTCTGATAGAACCCGGAGTATACCCTCTTCTTCTTAATCCGGAAATAGTAGGCATTCTTGGATCATCCCAAGAATTTACAATTCCTTTTTCAACCAATTGTAGCAACTTACGTTTACTAACAATGGTATGACTAAGGTTTCTACGTGCAAATTCACGCTGTTTTGGCTTCAGTTTACCTTGGGTATCAATTTTTTCTAAAAACCAATTATAAAGCTCCCTGTGCATTACAAATTCTAAAGTACAAAAGGAGTGAGAAATACTTTCTATAAAGTCACTCTCCCCATGCGCCCAATCGTACATTGGGTAGATCTTCCAATCTTCCCCTGTTCTATGATGCTTTTTATGCAAACTACGGTACATAATGGGATCTCTCATTAACATATTGGTAGAAGCCATATCTATTTTTGCTCTTAAAACATGAGCACCTTCAATAGTTTCTCCATTTTTCATTTTTTCAAAAAGATCTAAATTTTCCTCTACAGAACGATCTCTATATGGACTATTTTTTCCCGGAGTAGTTGGAGTACCTTTTTGTTCGGCAATTTCAGCAGAATCTTGACTGTCTACATAAGCACAATCATTTTTTATCATTTCTACAGACCAATCATACAATTGTTGGAAATAATCTGAAGCATAACATTCATTTTCCCACTTAAATCCTAACCAAAGAACATCTTCTTTAATAGCATCTACATATTCCTGTTCTTCTTTGGTTGGGTTGGTATCATCAAACCTAAGATTTACGGGTGCACTATAGCGCTCCCCTAATCCAAAATTCAAACAAATGGATGATGCGTGTCCAATATGTAGATATCCATTTGGTTCTGGGGGAAATCTAAATTTTAACTCTCCTCTGGAGTAATCATTTTTTAAATCTTCTTCTATAATTTGCTCAATAAAATTGAGTGATTTTTTAACTTCTGCCATAATATCTTCTAAAAAATAATAAGCAAAGTTATCAAAATTAGGCGGGGGAATGATATTTTATAAGAGTTAAGAAGCTATAATTTTTAGTTTGATAGACTTAAAAATCTATATCATACTGAAAGATTGCTTTTTTAAGATTGAATTTGATAAAAAATGAGACTTAAAATTGAATTTATAATCCAATATTTGCTCATCAGAATTACATTTGTAAAAAAATATTTTGGGAAGTATAAAATTGAAAAATATCAAGATTTTCTCCTATCATGGATGTCTTGATGAAGAGGGAAAAATAGGAAGTGATTATCGTATAGATCTAAGCATAAAAGGCGATCTATCTAAATCTGCTGAATCTGATAAACTTGCAGATACTATTGATTATGTGCATCTTAATAAGATAGTAAAAGAGGAAATGGCTATTAGATCTAAACTCTTAGAAACCGTTGCAGAAAGAATATTGGTAAGGGTATTAAAGGAGTTAGAATTAGTTACAAAGGCCAAGGTTCATGTATCTAAAATAAACCCTCCTATTGGTGGAAATGTAGGTATGGTAACAGTAACTAGAAGCAAATCGAGATAGATTGTTAGGAAACTCGAAAATTTTATTACATTTGCCATCCAAAATTATGGCATCGTGGCCGAGTGGCTAGGCAGAGGTCTGCAAAACCTTGTACAGCGGTTCGAATCCGCTCGATGCCTCTAAAAGCTTCCTATTTATAGGGAGCTTTTTTTTATGTCTAATTATAAAATATCTATTTATCTGAGTTGATATCTTTACTTAGGCCGTACACTACTTCTCCAGGCTGCATGATATCTATTCTCTCTTGAAGATTTTCTATTCTTTTTGGAAATATTCCACGACCTATAAGAATAGCTCCAAATATCACCATAAGAATACTAATTCCGCGTTTCATTCGGAAGATACGAGTAGGAGTAAGTTTTCTATTGAGTTTCTTAGCTAATAAGATCTTTAAAATATCAAAGAATAAATAGGTAAATAGAACTGTGCTGAAGAAAACCACGATTCTATTGGTTTCCATATTCAAGGTTGGCCCAAAAACAATGATTAACCCAAGCCAAAAACCTAAAACACCAATATTTATAAAATTCAGTAAAAAACCTTTTGCAGCTAAACCAAAATAATCGCTTCTCCCAAGTTTTCTTACCTCCGGAGCCTCTTCATCATGCGGAATAGATTTCTTGGTCTGTATAAACGTCATAACGCCATAGGTGGCAAGTATCATACCCCCAAAAATAAAAAGTGCCGGGTCGTCTTTTAAACTTGCCAGCAACTTTGAGGTACTTAAATATGCTATAAATAGAAATATAATATCTGCCAGAATTACTCCCAGATCTAATGATATTGCCGCTCTAAAGCCTTTAATGGCTGCGGTTTCAAGCAATACAAAAAATACCGGACCTAATAGGAAAGCAAGAAAAAATCCTAGGGGTATTGCAGCTAAAACATCCTGAAACATACAAAAATGTTATTTTCACGAAGGTAAGATTTTAGTTTATCTTTTTAATTGTACCTCCAAATGTGGTTTTCTTATCCAATTTTTCAGGATGACCATATACATAAATGGTTCCTCCCGCAGTAACATTCGCTTTTACATATTTCTTACCAAAAACATTGGCTTTTCCACCTGCACTAAGACTTATATCTACCGTATCCCCTATCAAATTTTCACCTTTAAAATCTCCTGCAGCTTTTAAATCTATAATTTGATCTTTAGCAGATCCTATTACCTCCAAATTACCACCTGTACTGGATCTGCCAATAAAATTCTCTACCTCTATATTTGCGAAAATATCGGCACCTTCAGCAGATTTAAATTCTATGATAGGCTGTTTTATCATTCCACAAATTTCTATTTCTGAATTTTGCCTAGCTTCTACTTTTAACAATTGCTTAAAATAAACATTCACTAAAGTATTATCTTCATTCCATATATGGTTTAAAGAAGATTGAACTTTTAAAACTCCGTCTTTAAGATCTATCTCCACCTTATCTCTGCTATTTCCTGTAATAATAGCTTTATTTTCTTCAGCTTTAATTAAATTAACTTTTAATCCGTTAGAAACTTCAACTTCGGTAAAATTTTCTAGGTCTATACTTATTTCTTGTGCGTAACTACTTATCCCCACGAGGATCATTAACACTAATAATAACTTTTTCATTTTTCTCTTTCGCAATAATCTTTAATTCTCAACTTCTTCTTTGCTACCAACCAAGTTAAAATCTAAGTGTCTTTTAACCAGATCGGCATTTTTAACATTCACATATACTTCATCACCCAACTGATATTTTTTACCAGTTTTACGGCCAATAATAGCATATTGCTCTTCGTCGAATTGATAATGATCATCGCTAATATCACGTAATCTCACCATTCCTTCGCACTTATTATCTTCAATCTCTACGTAAATTCCCCATTCGGTAACTCCAGAAATTACACCTAAGAAATTTTCATCTTGGTGATCTATCATAAACTTAACCTGCATGAATTTTATAGAATCTCGTTCTGCATTTGTCGCAAGACTTTCCATTTCACTACTATGGTGACATTTTTCTTCGTATTCTTCTTCCGGTGCTGATGGCTTTTCATCTAAATAACGTTGCAATAATCTATGCGTCATCACATCTGGATATCTTCTAATTGGAGAAGTAAAATGTGAATAATAATCGAATGCTAATCCGTAATGGCCAATATTCTCTGTACTGTAATATGCCTTACTCATAGTTCTAATGGTAAGAGTATCTACCATGTTTTGCTCTTTGGAGCCCTGAACAGAAGTAAGTAAGTTGTTAAGCGAATTGTTGATTGATTTTTTATCTTTTAAATCCAGTTTATAGCCAAATTTAGCTATTACCGTTTGTAAAGAATTTAATTTAGACTCATCCGGTTCATCGTGACATCTGTATACAAAAGTCTTTTTAGGCTTTTGTTTTCCTATAAATTCTGCCACTTTTCTATTGGCAAGCAACATGAATTCTTCAATAAGTTTATTGGCTTCTTTTGATGTTTTAAAGAAAACTCCTGTTGGTTCATTTTCTTCATTCAGCATAAATTTTACTTCAACTTTATCAAAAGAAATAGCTCCTTCTCGCATTCTTCTACCTCTCATCACCACAGCAAGATCATTAAGCGTAGTTACGGCGTTTACGATATCATCGTTAACAGTATATGCTTTATCTTGAATTGATATGTCTTCAGGAATATTTCCTTCTTTAGTTTCAATGATATGCTGAGCTTCTTCATAAGCAAATCGAGCATCAGATAAAGTTACCGTTCTACCAAACCATTGGTTAACAACATGTGCTTTTTTATCGATCTCAAAAATTGCAGAAAAAGTATATTTTTCTTCATTTGGACGCAGTGAACATGCGTTGTTAGAGAGAATTTCTGGAAGCATTGGCACTACTCTATCTACCAAATAGACTGAAGTTGCACGTTGATAAGCTTCATCATCTAAAATAGTTCCTGGTTGCAAATAATGAGAAACGTCTGCAATATGAATTCCTATTTCATAATTTCCATTTTCCAACGTTCTAAAACTTAAAGCATCATCAAAATCTTTTGCGTCTTTAGGATCTATAGTAAATGTCAACACATCTCTAAGATCTTTTCGCTTTTTAATTTCTTCTGATTGTATGGAAGTATCAATTCCATTAGCAAAATCTTCAACCTCTTTATCGAATTCATGAGGGAGCCCATATTGTGCTAAAATTGAATGAATTTCTGTATCGTGCTCTCCTGGTTTACCAAGAACTTCCTTGATTGTTCCAAAAGGAGAATCTGCCTTTTCCGGCCATTCTTCTAAAGTTACAACCACTTTATCTCCATCTTGCGCATCTTTCATTTTGTTCTTCTGAACAAAAATATCGGTGTACATTTTTGGATCTTGAATAGCAACAAAACCAAAGGTTTTTTGAAGCTGTAACACTCCAACAAATTCTGTTCGTTTTCTTTTTAAGATCTTAACGATCTCTCCTTCAGATTTTTTATTTCTTCTTTTGTTGTAAATATAAATTTCAACTTCATCTCCATTTAAGGCTTTATTTAAAGCATTAGCAGGAATAAAAACATCATCTTCAAGCTCCTCTACTACTACATATCCAAAACCTTTGGTAGTCATATCTAGCACACCTTTATAGTATTCCAGATTAGCTACAATCTTAAACTTTCCTCTTTCTTCTTCTTGAATTTGTTTTTTAGCGGCAAGTTGTGCTAAAGATCTTATAATCTTATTACGAGAACTTGGATCATCTACTCCAAGTTTAGCGGCAATCTGTTTATAATTAAATGTATTTTCAGGAGATTTTCTAAGAATATCCAAAATACTTCTAGACATACTGCCTTGATTTTTGGAGCTCTCTTTCTTTCTGTTATTTTTCTTCATAAATTTTAATAAAGTATAAAATTACAGCTAAAATGTGACTTGAGATTATAAGAGCACTAAAGTTTTGTTAAGCTCAAACCAACAATTTGAATCTCTAATTCATCGTCAGTTATTGATTAACAAATAGTTAAGAAAAAATAATTTCTTTAAATGTAGTATATTTCTTAATATTTTCTTAATTTTAAGATTACTGTTCTTTTTAGAAATCCCCTGTTCTTTGGAAGAACTATAATATAAAGGATGAGCAAATCTACAAGAATATCGCTTTTCTTTATTTTAATATTCCTTTTAGGAATCATTGGAACAATCTCTCTTGTGCATAAATCTCTGAATAAAAATAATTTAGATCAACGTCCAGTTTCTTATTCAACTTTTTAACTTTCCAGCAATCAGACTTAAAACAATTGTAATACAAAAGTTTAAAGATTAAATAAAAAAAATCTCTGTAAAGTCCTATAAAAGCAGATAATTTTTAAAATAGAGTTTTAATATATTTCTCTAATTGTATAAGTCAATCTATTTTAAAAGTTCTATCGATATTCTTTTTTAGATCTACAGAAGTTCAGTTTAAGTTAGAGTTGTTAACACCTATTATTATATTTCCTTTTTTTCTTTTTATTAAAAATTAAAACTGATGTCTATTATGGTCTGTTAACTTGTAGCATAACTTTTTTGAAATAAAATTGGATTTTTGGTTACGAACAATTCAAATGGAGTTGTTAACAAAACCATAAAGCTTTAACTACTTGATACTGATGTGAATTTAAGATTTACTTAACAAGAGTTAATAAATCAATGTTAAAATCAATTCTTAAAAAGTATTCGAAGTTGAGATGTTCACAATCCAATTTTTGATGCTCATAACTTGTCTACAAATTCTAGAGTTATAATTTGACATATCGATAAATATTTCTCTATTCTAAAAATTACCCAATAAACCAAATTTCGTTGTTAGATTCTCACCTAAGGTTATTCACAATTTACCCTATTTATTAAGTGCTTAAAAATTAAGCATCTGCAGATAGTAATTAACAATGGAAATAATTTTAGTTAACAAGCCATTTTTTACCTTTGTTAAACCTTAAAAACAAAAAATATGAAAATTTCTATTGGTAATGATCACGCAGGAACCGAGTATAAACAGGCTGTTGTGGCTTATTTAGAATCTAAAGGTATTGAAGTTATTAATTATGGTACTAATTCTGAAGAAAGCGTAGATTATCCAGATTTTGTACATCCAGTGGCTAATGATGTTGAAAATGAAAAAGTTGATATGGGTATTATTATTTGTGGAAGTGGAAATGGTGCTTCTATGACTGCTAATAAACATCAGGGAGTTAGAGCTGCCTTATGTTGGACCAATGAAATTGCAAAGCTTGCTCGCCAACATAATGATGCTAATGTTTTAGGTATTCCGGCAAGGTTTGTTTCGCAAACTCAAGCAATAGATATGGTAGATACTTTTTTAAATACAACTTTTGAAGGTGGTCGTCATCAAAATAGAGTCGCAAAAATACCAGTTTAATGGGGCATTCTCATAACCACGCTCACTCTCACCCAGAAGTTACAGGGAAGAACCTGTTAATATCTATAGGTTTAAATATTCTTATCACCGTAGCTCAGATTATTGGTGGATTTATAAGTGGAAGTCTCTCTTTACTATCTGATGCGCTTCATAATTTAAGCGATGTAATTTCATTGTTAATAAGCTATGCTGCAAATAGAATATCTAAAAAAGATCCTTCCTTAAATAAGACTTTCGGCTTTAAAAGAGCAGAAATTGTCGCTGCTTTTGTAAATGCTGCTACCTTAATAATTGTCGCGGTATTATTAATGGTGGAGGCCGTAAAGCGGTTTCAGGAACCCCAAGAAATTGCTTCAGGATTGGTGATCTGGCTTGCTTTATTAGCAATTGCAGGTAATGGATTTAGTGTTTTATTGATCAAAAAAGATAGTAAGTCTAATATGAACATGCGCTCTGCTTATCTACATCTTATCACTGATATGATGGCATCTGTAGCGGTGTTTATTGGTGGGTTGTTAATGAAATATTATGAGATTTACTGGGTAGATAGCGTGTTAACTTTCGCAATTGGTGTTTATCTTATTGTAGTTGGTTATGATCTGTTAAAATCTGCTACGCATGTTCTTATGCTATTTACACCTTCTGATATTGCTTTAGAAGATATTGCTCAAGGCATTTGTAAATTGGAAGAAGTAGATAATGTACACCACGTGCATGTTTGGCAATTAAATGACAAAGAAATTCACCTTGAAGCTCATGTAGATTTTAATAAAGATATCTCCATTTCAGAATTTGATGGAATCTTATCTAAAATAGAAGAAATTACTTTTCATGATTTTGGCATCACTCATATTAACATTCAGCCGGAATTTGGAAAATGCGATTCTAAAGATCTAGTAGTTCAAGATTAATTCAGAAGAAAAATGGAAATAAAAGTAAAGACTTTTACAGAGCTTAGTATAGATGAATTGTACGATCTGCTGCAATTAAGATCTGAAATTTTTGTGGTAGAACAAGATTGTGTTTATCAAGATATAGATGGTAAAGACCGAAAGGCGCTACATATTATTGGTTTCAAAGAAGATCAAATAGTGGCATATACCCGTTGTTTTGATAAAGGAATTTATTTTGAAGAAGCAGCAATAGGAAGAGTAGTTGTTGCTAAAGATCAGCGCAAATATGGATTGGGTCATGACATTATGAAAGCTTCTTTAAAAGCTATTCAAAATCATTATAAAACTGATTCTATTAAACTTTCAGCACAACAATATCTCATTAAATTCTATGAATCTCACGGATTTAAAGCCATAGGAGAAGGCTACCTAGAAGACGGAATTCCTCATATTGCAATGATAAGATCTTAATTATTTAAGATCTTATCATAACGTTGTTTATCATTCAACACTTTTTTAGCTTCTAAAATTTCAGGATTGTACAGCACATAATGTTTGTATAATCCTTCTTGATAGAAATATCTTTTGATGATCTCATCTGTTAATAAACTGGCTATTTCAGGTTTCTTATCATCTAATTCTACCTTTTTTTGAGCATCAATTTCAGCTAAAAGAGTTTTATAACCATTTAAGATCTCTTGGTTAAAATCTTCAATTTTTGCAGTCTCCATAGCGGTTTTAAGATCTCTTTCTGTAATAGTTTCATAGTCGAAATCTGTTTTTTCTAAGAAAGCTTTAAAGTTGTTATAATCTTGATCTGTAAGTTTAAAACTTTCTGGATTCTCTAATTTATGTGCGTAATAGTATTGGGTGGCAAAGTCGAAAATAGCATCGCTGGCCAGCAAAGCTTTCGTGATGGTATTATATTCAGAAGATTTTAAAGTAACATCAGGCAAGATTCCTCCACCGTCAAAAACGCTTCTTCCGTTCTTGGTCTTAAATTCGTTATAATCTTCAGTCTTGGTTCTAATTGGGTTTCCTTCGGCATCTCTTTCTCTATAATTCAATGCTTGTATACATCTTCCACTTGGGGTATAATATCTGGAAATAGTGAGTTTTAATTGAGTTCCATAAGCCAATTCTTTAGGCCTTTGTACTAATCCTTTTCCAAAACTTCTGGCGCCAATAATAACTCCTCTGTCAAGATCTTGGAGGGATCCTGCCACGATCTCACTTGCAGAAGCACTTCTTCCATTTACAATTACAGCTAGCGGAATTTTAGTATTTATAGGTTCTTTAGGAGTATAATATTTGTTGTTGTATTTATCTATTACAGATTTGGTAGAAGTAATTAACAGACCTTTATCCAGAAAAATATTGCTTACCAAAATAGCCTCTGCTAACAAACCTCCGGGATTTCCTCTAAGATCTAAGATAATCTTATCTGCACCCTGACTTTGAAGATCTTTTAGCGCTTTTATTGTTTCTGCTGAAGCACGCTCATTAAATCTCGATAATACAATGTAACCGGTTTTATCTTCTAGCAGTTGATAATATGGAACAGCGTTTAGTTCAACCAAGCCTCTGGTAATTGTAGTGGTCTCGGTTTTGCCTTGTCTTTTATATTCTATGGTAACTTGAGAATTTGGAGCGCCATTTAAAAGCTCTCCTGCATCATCTTTATAATCTGACACAGATAATCCTCCAATCTTAATTATTTCATCTCCGGGCTTTAAACCAGCTTTATCTGCCGGATAACCTTGGTAAGTGTCAATAAGTGTAAATCTTCCATCCTTAATTTTCACAGTAGCCCCAATTCCTTGATATTCGCCGGCAGAATTCATTCTGGCAGCTTCTACATCTTGCTCATTCCAATAATTGGTATAAGGATCCAGATCTGCAAGCATCGCTTTTATGGCGGTATCCATAAGCTCTGCAGGATTGGTTTCATCTACATAATTCATGTTCAATTCTTTGAAAAGCGTGGTAAAGATCTCCAGCTGCTTTGCTATTTCAAAAAAATCAGATTTAAATGAAGAGGTGATAAAAAGCAAACTTAGCCCAAGAAAGGCAACAGCAGCTTTTTTAAGTATTGACGTTTTCATGTGAAGATTCCCTTTCTATAAGTTTATTCATAATCTGAACAATGCAAGTAGTCATTTGCTCAATATTTACCTTCTTAGGCGAAGTATAAATAAACATTAACGCATATTTACCCTGCAAGTTGCTCTCAACAAGGTACTTATTTTTTCTGAAAGCTTCGCGCATCAATCGCTTTAACCTATTGCGGTCTACAGCTTGTTTATAGATCCTTTTTGGTACAGAAACACCTGTTTTAAAATTGGTTTCTTGTGGATTGTTTAGCGGAAGGTAAATGAGTTTTACAGGGAAATTTTTTAAAGATTTTCCTTCTGAAAACAAGCGATCTATCAATATTTTGCTTTTCAGTTTTTCTGAAGAAGGAAACTTTTCATTCATTGGATTCAATTGAAGGAGCTAAATTAAAAAAATCCGCTTTGGGAATTCCCAAAACGGATCTTTCTTTTTATTCTGAAGCTTTTAAATGCTAAAAACCTCTATCGAAAATCTTATTTAGTAGCTTCTGCAGGATAGACATTATTAGATCTATCTACATCTGCCATAAATCCGGCAGCATCAATCTCGATCTTGCTGATGTCGCTTTTCGGCTTGTTCAGTTTAAGATCATAGTCTCTTTGTGCCCAAGACCAGTCTTTTTCAACAGTTCTTTCCATCCCTTCTGCAGCTGGTTTTTCCCATTGCATCATACTTAGCGGAATGTAGATATTTTCTGAAGTTCCATCGGTATAAGAAACGGTTACATCTAAAGGCATTGCCATAATACCAACTCTTTCTAAAGTTGCTGTGGTAGTATTGTTCTCTTCTGAAACATCTTTAATTGCGTAATCTATCTTATTGGTAGTATTTACCCAATCATTTAAGTACCAACTTAACTCTGCACCAGAAACATTTTCAGCAACTCTAATAAAATCATTAGGAGATGGATGTTTGAATTTCCACTCGTCATAATATTGGTTTAAAGTTTTCTGAAGATTTTCTTCTCCGATGATATAACCTAACTGAGACAAGAAAATACTTCCTTTTACATAAGAAGCTATAGAATACGCCATATTGTACTCATAACGATCTCCATGGGTAGACATTGGTTGCTCTTTTCCAGATTGAGCTAGATAATTATAAGTTCTGTAAGATCCTTTATATGGATTATCAGAATTTTTACCTTCTAGACTTTGTTGTGCTTTAGTAGAAATATAGCTTGTAAAACCTTCGTCCATCCAAGGATGTTCAGATTCATTGGTTCCTAATAATTGCTGAAACCAAGAATGTGCAAATTCATGTGCAGTTGTTCCTATAAGTCCGTCATAGTCATCACCACCAGTTATCAAAGTACAGTTTGCATATTCCATTCCACCATCACCACCTTGAATTACAGAATATTGTTTCCATGGATAAGGCCCAATGTGTTCGTTATAAAAAGCTAATAATTTAGCTGTTTCCGGCTGAATTTTCTTCCAATTCTCCTTCACCTTAGGATCATTCTTGTATAAAAAGTGAAGTGTAACTCCGCTTTCTGTTTTCATAGAATCGTGGATATATTCTGGATCTGCAGCCCAAGCAAAGTCATGTACTTTCTCTGCTTTAAAGTTCCAAGTAAGTTTACCTCCTTTAGCTCTTTTTACTTTAGTTCCTTCTTTTTCATAACCATATCCAATTTCATCTGCATTTTGAAGCATTCCTGTACCTCCAAGAATATAATCTTTATCGATGCTGATGTTCACATCAAAATCACCCCAAACTCCAAAGAATTCTCTTGCGATATAAGGATCTGCATGCCATCCTTCAAAATCATATTCAGCTAATTTTGGATACCACTGCGTCATAGAAAGTGCAACACCATCGGCATTGTTTCTTCCGGAACGACGAATTTGAACAGGAACCTGCCCTTTAAATTTCATCTTGAAGGTAGTAGATTTCCCTGGTGCAATAGGTTCTGCAAGGGTTACCTTAAGTACGGTTCCCTCCTCTTTGTAATCAACCTTTTTACCGTCCTGATCTAAAGATTCTACTCTTAAATATCCAATTTCATCAGGCTTTAAAATACTGATTCTACTTTGGTATTTAGGTTCTTCTTTGGTTCCTAAATTGTTTACCATTCTTCCATCGGGATCTGCAATATCTTGCAATCTCATATCCATTTCGCTTCCCGGTTGAAAAGCATTGAAGAATAAGTGATAGAATACTTTTTTCAAAGTATCTGGAGAATTGTTGGTGTATTTAAGTTCTTGGGAACCTGTATATTGAAAATTATCAACGTTCATATCAACATCCATCTTATAATCAACATGTTGTTGCCAATAATTTGGATTGTTTTGAGCTGAAATTGCCCCGCCCGTTATAATTAAAATGCTTAATATTAATTTTTTCATAGTTTATTTTTTAGATGCTTTTGTTCACTTTATCTGCAAGGATTAAGGCATTGTAAAGATTTACCATTTTGCCTGAAGTAGAAATTTCTGTGAATTTCTTTGATGTTTGTCCTTCTCCTACCAAAACCGTAGCTGTAGTAGAAACTCCACTATCCATAATGATATGTTTTACCTGAGATGCAGATAATTTAGGGTAGAAAGATCTAATAATTGCAGCAACACCTGCTACTTCTGGAGAAGCCATTGATGTTCCTTGTAAATACTCATAGGTATTCTTTGGAGTTGTAGACCAAATTTTCACACCAGGTGCAAAAACATCAACATTAGATTTCCCGTAGTTAGAGAAACCTGCAATAAGATCAGATCCATAATCATAATTCAATGCTCCAACAGTCAAAAAATTGTCTGCAACCTCTGTTGGCGCCGCCGGATATTGATCGTTTGGATAAACTCTGTTAGAATCTAGATCTAAACTTTCATTTCCTGCTGCGTTTACAATAAGAACATCTTTATCTGCAGCATATTTAATAGCATCTATTACCCATTCTGGATGTGTAGAAAAATACTTTCCAAAACTGGTGTTGATAACCTTGGCACCATTATCTACAGCGTATCTAATTGCTAAAGCGATGTCTTTATCATACTCATCCCCGTCTGGAACAGCTCTTAAAACCATGATCTGAGCGTTATTAGCAACACCTTTCATACCTAAATTGTTGGTACGGTTTGCTGCAATAATTCCAGCTACGTGAGTTCCGTGTTTGATGTCTTCTTTGTCTGTAGTTGGACCATCAACTTCATTATTACCATATTTTGTATCGGTAATATCGTCTGGATTATCTCCAACTATTACTCTACCATTAAGATTTAAATTGAAGTGAGTATCTAAACGCCCAGCAAAATAATCTATAGCTTCATCCAATTGCTTTATCGCATCCGGAATATTTTCATCTACATTATTCTGAATTTGACTTAACATAGCTTTATACTGCTGCATTTGTTGAGTGTCTGCTGACATAGCAGATAATTCAGCTTTTGTATAGTCTTCTTTTCCAAGTTTAGCCGAAACTGCCGCATGAGCAGTTACTAGTTGCTGCTTGATCTGGGTATATTGCTCTTTGGTTTGAACCGCCTTGTTATATTCTTTATCATATTCAGCTTTTGCTTTTTGATATAAAGCAAACTCTTCTCTATCTGCAGTACTTATAGCGCTTGCAGGTTTTCCATCATATTTAGGCTTAAGTTCTTTATAAATTCTAGTGAATTCTGTGTTCTCTTTTACAGCGTCCCCTAAAAAGTTCCATCCGTGAATATCATCTATATATCCATTGTTATCATCATCTTTACCATTATTAGGAATTTCATCTTTATTGGTCCAGATTACACTTTTAAGGTCTTCTTGATTAATGTCTACACCACTGTCTACAACTCCAACAATTACCGTTTTACCGGTATAGTTCTTTATAATTTCGTTGTAAGCTTTATTAACACTCATCCCCGGGATGGTATCTGTAGTAAGATCTGCTTCTGGCCAACCTTTAAGTTGCGCATCTGTTAAAGGAGTAACCTTTAATGGAGTTTGATCTATATTTGCTATTGGGGTAGCGATAATTGCAGGAGAAGAACTGCTACAACCGGTTATTGCCATTGCAATTCCGGCAATCATTAAGGGCTTAAAAAAAGGTATTTTCATTGAGTTTAGTTTAATTAAAAAGTTCGTTAAAGGTATAAGTTTTGTCGAGTCTTACTCCTTTTTCCGTATGTTTCAAGGTTATGATCTCATTATGGGCATCATGTTCTAAGAACAGGTAATATTCATTATCTGCTGCGGTATTCAAAAATATTTCCTTTTCGTCTAAAGTTAACAAAGGTCTGGTATCAAATCCCATTACATATGGCAACGGAATATGTCCTGCAGTTGCTAAAAGATCAGCCATAAACACCAAGGTTTTTCCTTTATATTGAATATGAGGAATCATTTGTTTATCTGTATGTCCATCTGCAAATAGCACACCAAAGCCCATTTCATCGTAATTTTGAAATTTCTTTGAGGGGTCTCTATCCAGAAAATTAAGTTGTCCGCTTTGCTCCATGGGTAGGATATTTTCTTCTAAAAATGAAGCTTTTTCTCTAGCATTTGGTTCTGTTGCCCATTGCCAATGATCTTTATTGCTCCAAAATTTAGCATTTTTAAACGCAGGTTCATAACCGGTTCTATCCTTATTCCACTGAATGCTTCCTCCGCAATGATCAAAGTGAAGGTGCGTCATAAAAACATCGGTAATATCATCTCTATGAAATCCGTGTTGTTTTAAAGAGCTGTCTATAGAATGTTCTCCCCAAGGATAGTAATAACCAAAGAATTTTTCACTTTGCTTATCACCCATTCCGGTATCTATAAGCATTAATTTATCGCCGTCTTCAATTAATAAACATCTGGCGGCAATGTCTATCATGTTATTTTCGTCTGCCGGATTAGTTCTTGTCCAAAGGCTTTTTGGAACTACTCCAAACATGGCACCTCCATCAAGCTTAAAATTTCCGGCTTCTATAGGATAAAGTTTCATTTCTTTTAATTTGAACTGCAAAGTACTAAAACCCCAATACATGCTTAAATTCAATCGATTTTATTTTGTTATTTTTAACATACTTTTGGAATTTGATATGGTATTTTCTGTAAAAACTATTAGTACTATCGCATGAAAATATCAGTATTTTTTAGTAATAGTTAAGTAGCTGAATAATAGATAGATTGCATTTTAAAATTTTCATTTTTCAGACGATATATTTCAAAAAACTTTGAACTTCAGTAAATAGCACTATTTTTATGCGACTGAGGTTTTTTATTATTGAATACACAACAGAACTTGAATGTTAGAACTAGCAGGATTAATCATATTAGGAATTTTAGCACAATGGGTAGCTTGGAAGATCAAAGTTCCGGCAATTTTACCGTTAATACTTATTGGTTTATTTGTAGGTCCTATTTCCACACTTATATCTGACGACGGAACTAAATGGTTAGAACCCATATGGAATGGAGAAAAAGGACTTTTTCCTGGAGAAAGTTTGTTCTATTTTGTTTCCCTGGCGATTTCTATCATACTTTTTGAAGGAGGATTAACGCTTAGAAAAAGTGAGATAGGCACTGTTGGTCCGGTTATATTAAAGTTGATAAGCGTTGGGGTGGTTGTTACTTTTTTTGGAGGTGGTCTTGCTGCACATTTTATTTATGGCTTTACCTGGCAAATCTCATTTCTGTTTTCTTCTTTGATTATTGTTACAGGACCCACTGTAATCTCGCCCATACTTAGAAATGTTCCGCTTAAAAAGCATGTATCCTCTATTCTTAAATGGGAAGGAATCTTGATAGATCCAATTGGTGCTTTAATTGCGGTTTTAGTCTATGAATTTATACGTGTAGAAGGCGGGCAAGATTTTACAAAAACAGCCCTTGTAGAATTTGGTAAAATTATCTTATTCGGGTTTACCTTTGGGTTTGCCTTTGCCAATGTGTTGACTTTTTTGATAAAGAAAAATGTAATTCCTCATTATTTATTAAATGTATTTACGCTGGCATCTGTATTAGGTGTTTTTGTTCTGGCCGATGAATTTGCGCATGAAAGCGGACTTTTAGCAGTAGTAATTATGGGAATGGTTATGGGTAATAAGAATTTACCAAACTTGAAGGAATTGCTCTATTTTAAAGAATCTCTGAGTGTTTTACTTATTTCAATTCTTTTTATACTTCTTTCAGCAAACATAAAAATGGAAGAATTGTATCTTCTTCTCAATTGGAAAGCACTCATATTATTTGCTATAATAATGTTTGTAGTACGGCCTTTAGGTGTTATTCTAAGTTCTATTGGTTCCGGATTAAAGATGAATGAAAAAGCCTTTATTAGCTGGGTAGGTCCTCGTGGAATTGTTGCTGCAGGTATCGCTTCTTTATTCGGATTAAAACTCGCTCAAGATGGTGTTCCGGGAGCAGAATATATCACTCCACTTGTATTTATGATCGTTCTGTGTTCTGTATTATTAAATGCGACTACAGCAAGATTATTTGCAAGATTGGTAGGGGTTTTTATTAAAAATTCACAAGGAATCCTGATTATTGGAGCTTCTTCAATATCAAGAATTATAGGAAAATATCTACAGGATAATAACAGGCATGTGGTATTTGTAGATAGTAATGGTGAAAATATAAGAAAAGCCAGAGCTTTGGGAATGGAAGCTATAGAAGGTAGTGTATATTCAGATGATTTAGTCAATAATATCGAATTGAATGATATTGGATATTTAATGGCTATAACCGCTAACAGTGATCTTAACAAAACTGCTATTTCTAGATTTCAGAAGCAATTTGGAGAAAATGGATCTTTTAGAGTGATCTCTACAGATGAAATGAATGATCCTGAAAAAAATCCTACTGAAGGTTTGTTTTCTCATACCGATGATTATATCAAATTAGCTGAAGTATCCCGAAGATATCCTAAGATCCACGAGATCTTAGTGAATAGTAAAGAGCACTATGAAGGTCTTATTGAGATTTCTAAATCAGATCCAGACATCATTCCGCTATTTGTTAAGACAGATGAAGGTGATCTACAAATTATCCCTTCCCACAGCTCTGAAGTTGAAATTAGAGAAGGTTTTCATTTAGTTTATCTGGGTAAACAAATTCAGAAAGAAGAAAAGACTGAAGAAGATTATGATGAAGTTGTGGACGATGATGATGAATTATAAAATTATTTAGGCAGAAGAATTGATTAAAAAATATAAAATAGAAAACCCCGAAAAAGCAATTTTGCGGGGTTTTTATATATTCAAATTATAATTCTAATCATTCAGTTTAAGAACGGCCATAAAGGCTTCTTGTGGAATTTCTACGTTTCCGACCTGTCTCATACGTTTTTTACCTTTTTTCTGCTTTTCTAACAGCTTTCTTTTACGAGAAATATCTCCTCCATAACATTTAGCAGTAACGTCTTTTCTTAAAGCTTTTACGGTTTCACGGGAGATGATCTTCGCTCCAATAGCCGCCTGTATTGGAATATCAAACTGTTGTCTTGGAATAAGCTCTTTCAACTTTTCACACATTTTCTTACCAATGTCAAAAGCATTATCTTGGTGTAATAAGGCTGAAAGTGCATCTACTACACTTCCGTTAAGAAGCACATCTACTTTTACAAGTTTTGAAGCTCGCATTCCAATTGGAGAATAATCAAAAGAAGCGTACCCTTTAGAAACAGTTTTTAATCTATCATAAAAATCAAAAACAATCTCTGCCAAAGGCATGTCAAAATTCAATTCAACTCGTTCTGGAGTTAAGTAAGTTTGATTGGTGATCTGGCCACGTTTTTCAATACAAAGAGACATTACAGGCCCAACAAAATCAGCCTTAGTAATGATACTCGCTTTTATATATGGCTCTTCTACTCTATTTAAACTAGATGGTTCCGGAAGATCTGTTGGGTTATTTACCATGATCATTTCATCCGGATGCTTATGTGTAAATGCATGGTAAGATACGTTAGGTACTGTAGTAATTACAGTCATATCAAACTCGCGTTCTAAACGCTCTTGGATAATCTCTAAGTGTAACATTCCTAAGAACCCACATCTAAAACCAAACCCTAATGCAGCAGAACTTTCTGGAGTAAATACCAAAGAAGCATCATTTAACTGCAATTTTTCCATAGAAGATCTCAGATCTTCATATTCTTCTGTATCTACAGGGTAAATACCCGCAAATACCATTGGTTTTACATCTTCAAATCCAGCAACAGCTTCGGTTGTAGGGTTTTTAGCATCGGTAATTGTATCACCTACTTTTACTTCCCTTGCATCTTTAATTCCGGTAATTAGATATCCAACATCACCTGTTTTAATCTCTTTTCTCGGGAATTGCTTCAATCTCAATGTACCAACTTCGTCGGCAAAATAGGTTTTATCTGTAGCAACAAATTTTATATTCTGACCTTTTTTAATAGAACCGTTAATAACTCTAAAATAAGTTTCAACACCTCTAAAAGGATTATAAACAGAGTCAAAAACCAAAGCTCTAAGCGGAGCATCTACTTTTCCACTTGGAGGTGGAATGCGTTCTATAATGGCGGTGAGTATTTCTTCTATTCCTATACCTGTTTTTGCACTGGCAGGAATAATATCAGAAGGATCGCATCCTAATAACTCAACTATATCATCTGTAACTACCTCAGGATTTGCACTTGGAAGATCTATCTTATTAAGCACCGGAATGATTTCTAGATCATTTTCTAATGCTAAATAAAGATTGGAAATAGTTTGGGCTTGTATGCTTTGTGCTGCATCTACAATCAATAAAGCGCCTTCGCAAGCAGCAATAGATCTAGAAACCTCGTAAGAAAAATCTACGTGTCCTGGAGTGTCTATTAAATTCAGAATATATTCTTCACCCTTATAGGTGTATTCCATTTGAATTGCGTGACTTTTTATGGTGATCCCTCGCTCGCGTTCCAGATCCATACTGTCCAATAATTGCTCTTGTTTTTCACGATCGGTAACAGAACCGGTAAAGTCAAGTAATCTGTCTGCCAGCGTACTTTTCCCGTGATCAATATGGGCAATAATACAAAAGTTACGTATGTTCTTCATGTGTCAATTTCAGAGTTGATAAGGCCAATAATTACCCATTATATTAAAGTTTACAAATATAGGTTTTTTAATACGGTTTGTATAAATATTCTTACTAGCTGTTGCGTAATTGTAATTCTGATCGCAATTGGAAATATTTATCTCATTTCGAATCAAATTAATAAGATGAGATTAGAAGTATAAGACAAAGAGTGATGAAACAACTGATAAATAGTTGATTATAAAAAAATAATTAATCTTTATAATAATTATAAAAAAAATTATAAAAGTATTTGGTTTTTTTAAAAAAAGACTTCTTCTTTGTAGGTAGAAAAGCTAAATATTAGCCATTTGACTGTTTTTAGTTTTTTCAAAAGTCTTTTTTTCAGGTTTAATTCAAACGTTTTCGTGAGAAAGCCTGATTGAACTAACTATTTTTTAAATATTTGTGTGGTATCATTATCTATAATTTTTAAAGAAGTTAAGGTTTTGATCAAGTCATCTTTAAATAAACTTACATAAGAGTAACTTCTATGAAAAATCAATCTATTTCAGATACCACTTCACAAATAAATGTAAAATCAGAAACCAATCGTTCTATAATAATTATTGGAGCACTCTTTTTTATCTTCGGATTTGTAACTTGGTTAAATTCTGTACTTGTTCCTTATCTTAAAATAGCTTGCGAGCTAAATAATTTTCAATCTTACTTTGTTGTAAGTGCTTTTTACATCTCCTATTTGGTAATGGCACTTCCTTCAGCCAAAATCTTAAAGTTAACGGGCTTCAAAAAAGGAATGTCTGTTGGATTATTGGTGATGGCGGTAGGAGCATTAATCTTTGTTCCAGCGGCATATACCAGAACCTATGGCTTATTTCTTTTTGGATTGTTTGTTTTAGGAACCGGACTTGCCATCTTACAAACGGCTGCCAATCCATACATCACCATTTTAGGACCAATTGAGAGCGCTGCAAAAAGGATAAGTATTATGGGGATTTGCAATAAGATTGCAGGAACCCTAGCGCCTTTAGTACTTGGAGCCATAGTTTTTAAAAATACTGAAACTTTGGTTGAAGAATTAAAAGTCATGGATATTGCGGAAAAAGCAACCGTGCTTAACGAGCTTTCTGAAAGGGTAGTAGTGCCGTACTTAATTATGATGGGGGTTTTGATACTTCTGGCAGTTATGATCTATTTTTCGTCTTTACCGGAGGTAGATACAGATTCTGAAGATGAAGAATTGGCAAAATCGAATGTAAATAAAACGAGCATTTTTCAGTTTCCACATTTGTTATTGGGAACTTTGGCTATGTTCTTTTATGTAGGTGTAGAAGTTATAGCGGGAGACACGGTTATTAGTTATGCCGCTTCCCAAGGAATACCATTAATAGATGCCAAAGTATTTACTTCTTACACTTTAGGCGCAATGATTATTGGATATATTATCGGGATTTCTACAATACCAAAATACATTTCTCAAGAAAAAGCCTTAAGAGTTTCTGCTATTATCGGGATCATATTCGGGATGGGAGCTATCTTTTCAGATGGGTTTATTTCTGTGTTATTTATATCCTTATTAGGCTTGGGAAATGCTATGGTCTGGCCTGCAATCTGGCCAATGTCTATAGCTGGCTTGGGGAGGTTTACAAAAATTGGATCTTCATTCTTAATTATGGCTATTGCCGGTGGGGCAGTGTTACCGCCACTTTATGGTTATCTAGCAGATATTGTGAATCCTCAGAATGCCTATTGGATCGTGATTCCTTGTTATGCTTATATCTTGTTTTTCGCGAGTAAGGGTTATAAAATGAGAAGTAATTAAAATATACAAGTAAGAAAAGGTGAAACGCTGTATTCAAAATATTCCATTTTTAATTTTGGTAGTCTTAATATTTGGCTGTTCCACCTCAAAACGCATTCCATCAAATAAAGAAGGTAATTCTCTGGTTTCCATCATTCCCAAACCACAAATATTGACAGTAAATAAGGGAACTTATAAACTCCCTAAAGTAAATAGCATTTCCTTTTTAGGTTCTTCTTCACTTACAGCGAAATTGCTCCAAGAATTACTGCAAACAAAGAATTTGAATAGTGTAATTGAAAAAAATACAGATCAAGCTAACTTTAAATTAATAGCAGATCTATCTTTTGAAAAGGAATTAGGGGAAGAAGGTTATATTCTAGACATCAACGATAAAGGTGTAATTATTAAAGCAGCAGGAGAAACTGGGCTTTACTATGGGTTACAAAGTCTTATTCAACTTTTGCCGATAAATTTTGATAATACTACCTCTACATCAAGAAATATATTGCTTCCTCAGCTTCATATTAAGGATTCTCCAAAATACAGTTGGAGAGGAAGTATGATAGATATTGCCCGCAGTTATTTCGGAATGGAATATTTAAAGGCTCATTTGGATAGAATGGCGCTGTATAAAATGAATCGACTTCATCTTCATCTAACAGATGATCAAGGCTGGAGATTGGAACTTAAAAGTAGACCTCTACTAACCGAAATTGGAGGAAAAGGTTCAGTAAAAAATGGCAGAGCCGGTTATTTAACTATAGAAGAATATAAAGAATTGCAAGCTTACGCAAAGGCTAGGCATATTGTAATAATTCCGGAAATAGATCTACCGGGGCATAGTTATTCAGCTTTAGTTTCATATCCAGACCTTAACTGTGAGAATCTTAGCAATCTTAATCCGAAAATGGCTGCTCCACCAGAATTATTTGATGGTTATAAAGTGGGTTGGAGCAAGTTATGCCTCACAAATCCTGAAACTTATGATTTTGTAGCGGATGTTTTTAAAGAGGTATCAAAATTAACTGAAGGGCCTTGGATACATATAGGTGGAGATGAAATTAAAGATGATCTCTATAAATCCTTTGTAGTTAAAGCAGATTCAATTGTTAGAATTAATGGTAAAATTCCTATAGGTTGGGAAGAAGTTTCTAAAGCTAAGGTAAGTAAACAACTTATCAGTCAGCGATGGAACGGAAAGACCACTCCACTTAATAAATCAAAAGTAATAGAATCTATTTGCACTAGTTTTTATTTAGATCATGCTAATGTTACTGGCCAGGAGCATACCAATAACTGGTGTAAAAAATCAGGTGTTTCTTTGGAAGACATTTATAGTTTCGCAGATAATGAAGATGAAATTATTGGAGTAGAAGCGCCGGTTTGGACAGAATTGGTAGTAACCGATGCTATGTTAGACAATAGACTTTGGCCGAGATTAATTGTGGTGGCAGAAATAGGATGGGCCACATCTCATAATAATTTTAAAGAATTTTCCAAACGTTTGAGAGAACATAGATCAAGACTGGATGCCTTAAAAATTAATTATTATCCATCTCCAGAATTAAATTGGAAGAATAGTGCAGAACAAGAAAGTTCAAATAAAACAGTTAAAGGTTTTACCTCTAATTAATATAATTAACATCTATGAGTAAAAGAACAACAGAGCAAAGCTCCTTGTATAATGATCTAGAAAAGATGGATACGCTTCAATTATTGACCAACATAAATAATGAAGATAAAAAAGTACCTCAGGCCATTGAAAAAGTTCTGCCCAATATAGAACAATTGGTAGATGTAATCGTTACTAAAATTTCAAAAGACAATGGCCGATTATTCTATATAGGAGCAGGAACCAGTGGAAGATTAGGGGTTTTAGATGCCTCAGAATGTCCGCCAACTTTTGGGGTGTCCGATGATGTTGTAATAGGAATAATTGCTGGAGGAGATGTTGCCTTGCGAAAGGCGGTTGAAAATGCTGAAGATAATGAAAATCAAGCTTGGGAAGATCTAAAAGAATTTAGCATTAATAAAAATGATGTCTTAATAGGAATTGCTGCTTCCGGAACAACACCATATGTAATTGGTGGAGTAAAAAGAGCAAGAGAAAATAGCTTGGTTACAGGTTGTATTACCAATAATGCAGAGTCTCCACTTTCTGAGGCTGTAGAGTTTCCCATTGAAATAGTGGTAGGGCCTGAATTTGTAACAGGTAGTACTAGAATGAAATCTGGTACAGCTCAGAAATTGGTGCTGAATATGATCTCAACTTCAGTCATGATCAAATTAGGACGGGTTAAAGGAAATAAGATGGTGGACATGCAGCTTTCTAACAACAAACTTGTAGATCGTGGTGTAAAGATGATCATGGAAGAATTAGATGTGGATGAAAAGAAAGCTTCAGAATTATTGAAGAAATATAAAAGTGTTAGAGAGGTACTTCTTAAAAGAAGTTAAACCGTAAATTTTTTTTGGAGAGAGGAAGCCATCAGTTTTTTATTACTGAAATATCTAACTTTTTTCATCCCAAAAGGATTATTAAATGGAATTCTAAATCAATCAATTATGAAAAAAACGTTACAACAATTATTGTTAATTTTTGTCTGTTTTGCTGGCTTAACGGCATTCGCCCAAGAGCGGGTATTAACCGGACAAGTGATGGGGGAAGAAGGTCTTCCCATTCCAGGAGTTTCAGTTTTTGTAAAAAATTCTTCAATTGGAACTGTCACAGATTTTGATGGTAGATTCAATCTTTCTGTTCCTGATAATTCAGATTCAGTGATTGTTTTTTCTTCTTTGGGTTTTGCTTCAAAGGAGTTTACCTTAGGTAGCCAAACAACTTTTCAAGTTACCCTTGCCACAGATATGGAAGGTTTGGATGAAATAGTTGTAGTAGGTTATGGTACTCAAAAAAGAGCGAATTTAACCGGAGCAGTATCAACTATAGATACAGAGGTATTAGAGGCTAGACCAATAACAGATGTAGCTCGAGGGTTACAAGGAACAACGCCAGGTTTAACAATTACAAGTCCAAGTGGGCAAATTGGAGACAATCCGACTATTAAACTTAGAGGTTCTGTTGGAACTCTTGGTACTGGAGGGGGTGCAGAACCATTAATTTTAGTTAACAATGTTGAAGTGCCAAATCTTCAAATGATAAATCCTCAAGATATAGAATCAGTTTCTGTATTAAAAGATGCTGCATCAACTTCTATTTATGGAGCAAGAGCGGCTTGGGGTGTAATTCTAATAACTACAAAAGATGGTAAAAGAAATACAGATCCAACCGTATCCTATTCTAATAACTTTTCTTTTGCAACACCTACTACTACTCCAGAAATAGCACCAGCTGCAGATGGAGCTGAGATGGCATTTGCTGCAGTTCATCGAAGAATACCTTCTTTAGAGTCTTTTGGTATTGTTGGAATGTATGTAGATCAAGAAGCAATTGATAGAATGAGAGATTGGGAAGCGCAATATGGGGGACAAGATCTTGGAAATGAAATGGTTTTAGGCCGTGATTTCGAAATTAGAGATGGTAGATTATTTTTCTATAGACCTTGGGATCCTAGAGACCAATTTTTAGAGAAATGGGCACCTCAACAAAAGCACGATTTATCTGTATCTGGTGGTAGTGAAAATACTAATTACTACCTAGGTTTGGGGTATTTGGATCAAACAGGAGTTTTGAAGGTAAATCCTGATAAATTCGAAAGAAAGAATTTAAACTTAAGTGTTAATACTAGTATTACAGATTGGTTAGATGCTAGAGGTAGTGTACTTTATTCTAATTCATTGACAACTAAACCGTTTTATTTTGGGAGTCAGACTTATGATCCTTGGTATTACGTAACAAGATGGCCGGCATATTATCCTTATGGTACTTATGAAGGGCACCCTTTTAGAAATCATATTTCTGAAGTAGAACAAGCTAAAATGAATGAAAACACTAACTCTTCTGCCCGTATAAATTTAGGTGCTACTTTAAGACCATTGGAAGGTCTATCAATAGATTTTGACTATACTTTAGATAAAATTGATGAACATGAAAAGCAAGTGGGGGGAACTTTATATGCTTATAATTTCTGGTCAACCGGAGCAGACCTTGAATATGGACCTTACAGTAGTTCTTCTTATGATAGAGTTCAATATAATTCTGACTGGAGTGTGAGAAATACAGCAAAAGCATTTGCCACCTATCAAAAAAATCTTGGAGATCATGATTTTAAAATTATTGTAGGAGGAGATATGGAAGAATATGAATATTGGTTTCATTCATCTCAAAAAAGAGATCTTATGGATCCTGATATGGGAGAAATTGATTTAGCTACAGGAGACATGTTTGTTGATGGAGCTAGAGATAAATGGAGAACATTAGGTGTTTTTGGTAGAATAAACTATTCTTTTAAAGATAAGTTTTTATTAGAATTAAACGGAAGATATGACGGTTCTTCTAGATTATCATCTTCAGAAAAATGGGGATTCTTCCCATCAATGTCTGCGGGATATGTAGTTACTAAAGAAGATTTTATGGACTTTTCAAAAGATTATTTATCATTTTTAAAGTTTAGAGCTTCTTATGGATCGGTAGGTAACCAAAATGCATCATTAGCAAATATCTATAGAATTTTGAATCCAACATCTTCTAACTGGTTAATAAATGGAGAAAATATGCTTACAGTAGGTACACCAGGTGCCCTACCTTCATCACTTACTTGGGAAACTGTTACCACCTTAGACTTTGGGGTAGATGCTAAATTCTTTGATAATAAATTAGGAATTAATTTTGACTGGTATAAACGTAAGGTAACAGATATGCATAGTGCTGGAGTAACATTACCTAGTACTTTTGGTACCACATCACCTCTAAGAAATTATGGAGAGATGGAAACAAATGGTTGGGAATTAGCGGTTAGTTTCAATCATACTTTCAACAATGGAATTCATTTTGCTGCAACTGGAACCCTTTCAGATTTTAAAGAAAAGGTTACCAAATATGCTAATACCACCAAAGGGATAAATTCATTTTATGAAGGAAAAGTTCTTGGAGAGATCTGGGGGTATGAGACTGACAGATTTTTTACAAAAGAAGACTTTGATGCAGATGGGAATTTATTATCTGGAATACCATCTCAAGAACTATATGAAACAAATGGATGGTTTCATTATGGACCTGGAGATATTAAGTATAAAGATCTTAACGGCGATGGCGTAATAGATTATGGTTCAAAAACGGTAGATGATCATGGAGATATGAAAGTTATAGGTAACTCTACCCCTAGATACCAATATGGGTTGAACTTATCTGCAGACTGGAAAGGAGTAGATTTAAGCCTCTTTATGCAAGGAATTGGAAAAAGAGACATGTGGGCAAATGGTCCAATCTTTATTCCTGGATACAGATATGGTGAAGCATGGTTTTCTCATCAATTAGATTATTGGACTCCAGAAAATACAGATGCATATTATCCAAGACCAAATGATCAACAACAATCTAATGATGCAATGAACTTTTTACCACAAACAAAATATTTATTGGATATGTCTTATCTGAGAGTGAAAAATATTACTCTTGGATATACCTTCCCTACAGATTTGACTCAGAAAATATCTGTAGATAGATTCAGAATATATTTTAGTGGAGAGAATTTATTGGAATTTGACAATTTAGATGTGCCTATAGATCCTGAAATCGATTATACAACTGCCGGTTTAAATGATCCAAATACTTTTGGACGTGTTTATCCTTTTAGAAGACAATTGTCATTTGGGATTCAACTTACATTATAATTAAAATATTTTATACAATGAGAACAACTAAAATATACAGCTTTATTCTTATTGCGCTTACAATGGTAGGTTGTAGTAAAGATTTTTTAGAAACGCCACCAGAAGATAAACTGGTAGATGAAACTTATTGGTCTACAGAAGCCAACGTCGAGACTTTTGCTTACGGATTTTACCCAGCTTATTTCACAGGGTATGGATCTGGATTTACTTGGGGGAATTATTTCTCAGGACAATCTCTAAATGATGATTTCAGCCCTTCCAACCCGGGAATGTTTATTCAACAAGTGCCTACCTCTGGAGGTGGATGGACTTTTGCATGGGTTCGTAAAGCCAATATATTTATAGATAGAGTACAAGGTGTACCAATGGATCAGGAAGCCATTAATCATTGGACTGGAGTTGGAAGACTTTTCCGTGCGTTGGAATATCATGATCTTGTAAATAGTTTTGGAGATATTCAATGGTATGATCATGAACTTTCTGAAGATGATACTGAAGAACTTTATAAGAAACGAGATTCTAGAGTTTTTGTGATGGATAAAGTGTTAGAAGATTTTCAATACGCAGCAGAAAATGTAAGAAGCAATGTTGCAAGCGAGGGATTAATGGTAGATAGAAATGTTGTCTTAGCATATATGTCTAGAGTATTTCTGTTTGAAGGTACTTGGCAAAAGTATCATGAAAATAACAATGAAAAAGCTAAAGAATATTTAGAAGCTTCTAAGTGGGCTGCAAATGAGGTTATTTCATCAGGAGAATTCTCTTTAGGAAATTATCGTGAAACCTTTAATTCTCTTAGCCTTGCTGGAAATCCAGAAGTTATTCTATATAGAGAATATGAAGAAGGAATGTTGACTCATTCTTTAAATAGTTATAATAATAAAGAGCCACAAACTGGACCATCTAAAGATGCAATTGAATCTTATCTTGCAGATGATGGATTACCAATCTCAATTTCTACAGAATATCAAGGAGATCATGGTATTGAAAATGTGATGGCTAATAGAGATGGTAGAATTTATGAAACCTTTGTTTCAGATGAATTAAGAATAAATGGAATAGCTTCCAATTATTCTACTACTGGGTATGCAACTCATAAATTTTTGAATGAAGAAATTGCAGATAAACCAATCGGTAGTTCCAATTTAAACCCGACTGATGCCCCTATTTTAAGATATGGTGAAGTGTTAGTTAATTATGCAGAAAGTGCTGCAGAGTTAGCCACTCTTGGCGGAGATGAATTTACACAGTCAGATCTAGATAAATCTATTAATGTTTTAAGAAATAGACCGGGTGTGAACTTGCCAGATTTGGAAATAATTGGAGGAGAACCAGCAGTAAATGGTATAGTATATGACGATCCTGAAAGAGATTCTGATGTTCCTTCTATAATCTGGGAAATTAGAAGAGAACGAAGAGTGGAGCTTATGATGGAAGGTTATAGACTTGATGATCTAAGAAGGTGGAAAAAACTGAACTATGTAGACATGGTAGATTATCCAGAAATAAATAGAGGAGCGTGGATTAATAAATCAGATTATCCTGATTCAAATTTAGAAACTCTTACTTTAACTAATGGTTCAGAAGGATATATCATTCCAGCAACAGATGGCACTTTCAGAACTTTTGATGATCCAAAGGTGTATTTAAATCCTGTTCCATTAGATCAAATTAAGTTATACCAAGACCAGGGTGTAACATTAGAACAAAATCCAGGGTGGTAAAAATCTTTAAGTTAATGTTAGTTTGAATTAAAAAAGTCCTCCTTTCATTTAAAACTGGAGGGCTTTTTTTATAAAAAATGTTTTAGGAATACGTTCAGATATTCCGCAACGAATTCTACTTTTAAACAAAATTTTCTTCATGCTGAATAATAGATTTCTAGTTATACTTACTTTGGTTTTAACCTTAGTTTTTTCTGGTTGTAAAACCACTAAACCGGTTGCTTCAAAACCCAAACCACCAAAAAAGGAACTTCCGCAGGTTGTCGAAAAACCAGAACCAGGATTTCCACAAATAGAAGATGAAATTGAAGCTGAAGAAAAAGCACCACCGGTACAGCTCTTCAAAACCAGTCCTTATGTAATGCGCGAATTTCGTGCAGCATGGATTGCTACCGTTGCGAATATCAACTGGCCAAGTAAATCTGGTTTATCCACTCAACAGCAACAAGACGAAGCAATAAAGCTATTAGATTTTCTAAAAGATCATAATTATAACGCAGTGATCTTTCAAGCCAGACCACAATCTGATGCTTTGTATAAAAGCAATTTAGAACCATGGTCTTTCTTCTTAACCGGAGAAACCGGTAAAGCTCCAGAACCTTATTACGATCCGCTTAATTTCTGGATAGAAGCTGCTCATGACAGAGGGATGGAATTACATGTTTGGTTAAATCCTTATCGTGCTTATCATACTACCGGAGGTCCTATCAATTCAAAATCTATTGTAAATACGCATCCTGAATTGGTTGTGAAATTAAAGAATGGGATGTATTGGTTAGACCCTTCTAAAAAGGGAACTCAGGAACATGTGGAATCTGTTATTATGGATATTGTAAAAAGATATGATATAGACGGAGTTCATATGGATGATTATTTTTATCCGTATGCTTCTTATAACAAAGGAGCAGATTTTCCGGATGCAAGTGAGTATGCTGCCTACCAAAAGACTGGTGGAAAAATGTCTAAGCCAGATTGGAGAAGAGCAGGAGTGAACACTTTTGTAGAAACCGTGTATAAGGAAATTAAGGCCGAAAAGCCTCAAGTAAAATTTGGTATCAGTCCGTTTGGGATTTGGAGACCGGGCTACCCGAAATCCATTTCAGGAATGGACCAGTATAGCGAGTTGTATGCAGATGCTAAACTGTGGCTTAATAAAGGTTGGTTAGATTATTTTACACCTCAGCTGTATTGGAAGATCAATCAGACCGCTCAAAGTTTCCCGGTGTTATTAGGATGGTGGGAAAGTGAGAATACTCAAGATCGCCATTTATGGCCTGGAATTAATATAGATTTTGGGGGAGATGCGGCCAATGTAGATGAAACCATCAATCAGATCATGTTAACTCGAGGTATGCTGGCAGAAAGCAAAGGTACGGTGCATTGGAGCATTACTCCATTGCTGAAGTATCCAAATCTTGCTAAAGCTTTGGTAGAAGGACCGTATAAAAAACAAGCCCTTGTTCCTGCAAGTCCTTGGTTGGATGAGGTGTTACCCGAAGCTCCTTCGGTTTCAACAAAAATTGATGGAAATAGAGTGAAGATCTCTTGGTCTCACCCAGAATTAGAAGATGTTTCTAATTGGGTGGTGTTCTATAAATATGAAAACAACTGGGATTATAAGATCTTAGACAGGACTGAAAATTCCACAGATTTCACCCATTATTTAAAGGAAAAGGAGAAAAAAGATCCGTTGACTTTTATAGGTGTTACAGCCGTGGATAGAACTGGAAATCAGAGCACTTTCAACGAAATTAAAATTGAAGCTAAATAGCTAAGAAAACTTTTGTAATATGACCCCATTATTGGTTTTTGGCGTAATTGCCGGATATTTTGTTTTACTGCTTATTATAAGTCACTTTACCTCTCAAAAGGCAGATAATACTACATTTTTTACAGCCAACAGAAGATCTCCTTGGTTTTTGGTAGCCTACGGAATGGTTGGTGCCTCCCTTTCTGGAGTCACCTTTATTTCGGTTCCTGGAGAAGTGGGAAATTCTAATTGGACGTATCTCCAATTTGTAATGGGAAATATGGTGGGCTATGCCGTAATTGCTTTTGTATTGATCCCATTGTTTTACCGACTTCAACTGGTTTCTATCTATGAATACCTAAGGGATAGATTTGGGAAGAATTCCTATTTAGCAGGGGCTTCTTTCTTTTTGATCTCTCAAACCATCGGAGCCTCCTTTAGATTATTCTTAGCTGCAGTGGTACTACAGATTGCTTTTTTTGATGCGTTCGGAATTCCTTTTTTCGTAACCGTTCTTACTACCATTTTACTTATTTGGATCTACACTTTTAGAGGAGGAATTAAAACCATTGTCTGGACAGATACACTTCAAACTACGTTTTTATTAGCGGCGGTAGTAATTAGCATCCTTATGATCGTTGATCATATGAATTTAAATTTTGGAGAAGTAACTAGCCTGGTTTCAAAAAGCAAGATGTCTACCGTATTTGATTGGGATTGGAGATCTAATCGCAATTTTTTTAAAACTTTCTTAGCTGGAATCTTTATTACCATCGCTATGAACGGGCTGGATCAAAATGTAATGCAGAAAAACCTGACTTGTAAGAGTAAGGGAGATGCTCAAAAGAACATCTTTTGGTTCTCCATTGTTTTCTTTTTCTCTACCATGTTGTTTTTAGCATTGGGAGTATTGTTGTATCAATATGCAATAGATCAGAATATCTTGATTCCAGAAAGAACAGATGATCTATACCCTTTGTTGGCTTTAAATTATTTTGGAACTTTTGCCGGTATCGTATTTTTATTAGGAATTATTGCAGCAGCATTTTCCAGCGCAGATTCAGCATTAACAGCGCTTACAACTTCTTTTTGTGTAGATATTTTAGATCTTTCAAAGCTAAAGAGCAATCAAAAGAAAACACGGTTTTTAGTACACATAGGGTTCTCTTTATTGATGTTCTTTGTGATCATCATTTTTAATGCATTAAACGATACCAGCGTGGTAAGTGCCGTTTTTAAAGTAGCAGGATTCACCTATGGGCCTTTGTTGGGCTTATTTGCATTCGGATTATTAACAAAGCGTGGAGTAAAAGACAAATGGGTGCCATTGGTTTGCATTCTGTCTCCAATTCTTTCTTTTATTCTGGATCAAAATTCGGCAAGTTGGTTTTACGGTTATAAATTCGGATTTGAGATATTACTGGTAAATGCTGCCATGACATGTATCGGCTTAACTTTTTTATATAAAAGACAACCTGGATTTCTATAGTAGAATAATGAAAACGAACGTATGAAAATTGAATTTTACACCTATAATTTAGAGTTAAAAAATACCTTTACCATTACTCATGGTTCCAGAGATTTTCAGGAAACGCTGATTGTGGCTTTAACCGATGGGGAATTTACCGGATATGGGGAAGCAGCGGCAACCGTTTATTACGGAGTCTCTACCAAAGCGATGATAGGTTCTATTAAATCTATAGAAAATATAATTGCAGAAAATATTCATTTAAAACCGGAAGAACTTTGGGAGCTCACTTTCCCACATTTAAAAGAAAATCCTTTCGCACAATGTGCTTTAGACATTGCAATGCACGATCTTCACGGAAAACGAAATAAACTTCCTCTATATAAAATGTGGGGTTTGAGTCTTGACAATATTCCACTTACAAATTATACCATCGGAATAGATTCTGTTGAAAAAATGACAGAGAAGATCAAGGAATTTCCGTGGCCATTATATAAGATCAAATTAGGAACAGAGGATGATGTGCAAATCATCAAGGAACTAAGAGAACACACAGATTCAGTATTTAGGGTAGATGCAAACGGCGCTTGGACGGCAGAGCAAACCATTGAGAACTCTAAGCTACTGAAAGATCTAAATGTGGAATTTTTGGAGCAACCCTTGAATCCAAAAGATCTTGAGGGAATGGTGGAAGTTCACAAGAATTCTGTATTGCCAATTATCGCTGATGAAAGTTGCATTGTAGAAACCGATGTGGCAAAATGTAAAGATTACTTTCATGGCGTTAATATAAAACTGACCAAATGTGCAGGGCTTACACCGGCAAGAAGAATGATCGCGGAAGCCAAGCGTTTAAATATGAAAGTGATGGTGGGTTGTATGACCGAATCTACTGTGGGAATTTCGGCAATTGCACAATTATTACCTTTGTTAGATTATGTAGATATGGATGGCGCACTTTTATTAAAATCGGATATTGCAGACGGAGTAAAAGTATATGATGAAAAGGTGCATTTTCCAAAGCGAAATGGAACAGGAGCCCAGTTATTAATTTCAGAATAAAGTAAATATCAATTATATGAACGTATTTAAAAAGATCAATTTATTAGCTTTAGTTGGGCTTTTAACAATTGCTTCTTGTAATAAGAAAGCGGAAGAAAAAGAAGACAATAAAGCGCAAGCTTATATTGAAGATGTAAAACAGGAATACGCTCCAGATAAAAGAGTGGCATTATTTGATGTGGAAGCAACGCAAGCTAACGATGCTTATATTCTTAAAGGGGAATCTAATTTACCGGATGCTGTAAATGCATTAAAAGAAAAATTAAATGCTGAAGGAATTTCCTTTACAGATAGCATTCAATTGCTTCCTGCATCAAGTGTAGAAGGAAAAACCAACGGACTTATAAAAATATCTGTAGCCAATCTTAGAGGTGAAGGAAAACATTCCGCAGAACTTGTTACGCAAGCTACTCTTGGAATGCCCGTAAAGATTCTTAAAAACAATGACGGATGGAGCTTAATTCAAACTCCAGATGGTTATATTGCTTGGGTAGATTATGGAGGAGTTATTGGATTAACAGATGCTGAATTTGCAAATTGGAAAGCAGCAGATAAGATCATTTACTTAAATCCTTATGGGAAATCTTTTGAAAAGGCAGATCTAAAGAGTCAGGCGGTTTCAGATTTAGTAGCTGGGGATATTTTAGAGGTTCTAAGCGACAAAAACGGATTTTATGAGGTAAAGTATCCTGACGGTCAAAAAGCCTTTGTAGACAAGGTAGAAGCAATGGAATATTCAGATTGGGTAGCTTCTGTAGATCAGTCTGGAGAAGATCTTGTAATGACAGCTAAAAAACTGATGGGATTACCTTATTTATGGGGTGGAACTTCCCCTAAAGGAGTAGATTGTAGTGGATTTACAAAAACAGTATATTTCTTGAACGGACTTGTAATTCCTAGAGATGCTTCACAACAGGTACATACCGGAAAACTGATAGATACTACCAAGAATTTTGAAAATCTGGTTCCCGGAGATCTTTTATTCTTCGGAAAAAAAGCTACAGATTCTACAGATGAAAGGATCATACATGTTGGAATGTGGATAGGGGATCAAAAATTCATTCATTCTATGGGGAATGTGCACATAAGTACTATGGATACCACCAGTGCAGATTTTGATGAATACAATTACAACCGATATTTAAGAACAAAACGTATCAATAATCAGGAAGGAAACGGATTGTTATATCTGGGCAAAAAAGATATTTTTATGGCTAAGAAAGATTCTACTTCGGTTAAAGAATAACTTTTAAGATATTATAAATAAAAAGCTCCTCTATATTTAGAGGAGCTTTTTTTATTATTTACAACGAATTTACCAGGTTAAGAGAATAATTTTACCATCCATGGTAGCAGCCACTAATTTATTTTCATCAAAAACATTTACCGTATTTACCATGGAGTTATCAATTTTAAATTTCCAATTTAACTCTTGGTTTTTTGCGTTCATACTGTAAATCACTCCATTCCTTGTTCCGAAGTAAATAGCATTATTTTTTTCTATTAACATAGAAGGAACATGATCATACCCAAAGTGCAGATTTTTCGTCCACATAATTTCAGGTTTATCTTTAATGGCTTTAAATGCAACAATTTCATCATTCATTGTTTTTCCATAAATCTTTGTCTTATCATTAGAAATACCAATAGATTCTCTTACCGTTGCATCATTATTTCTCCATAAGGTTTCTCCAGATTTAACATCTATAGCGGTTAAATATCTGTCTGGAGCAGCTATATATATAACATCATTATTGGCAACTGGAATCACCATAGCGGGAGAGAACATTCTGTTTGCAGATCCATTATTCCATGTCCAATCTAAACTTCCGGTTTTTGAATTTAAAGCATATAGATTTTTATCCCACGCTCCAAAAATAACTTTATCCTCATATAGCAATGGTTTAGTCACTACCGGACCTTTCAATCCGGTGAATTCCCAAATTTGTTTTCCAGTTTCAGCATCTAGGGCTCTAAAATTTCCATCGGAACCTCCTATATATAAAACATTTCCTAACATTATAGGTGAGCCTAACACAGATGCTTCAGTTTTATATTTCCACATTAAACTACCATTCTCAGAATTTAAACAATATATATATGAATCTCCGGAGCCAAAAATAACAGAAGATTGATAAGATACAGGAGAAGAGAAAATTCCTCCTTGAGTATTATATTCCCATAGTTTTTCTCCCGTTTTTTCAGAAAGGGCTTCCACTAAACCTTGACTATTTCCAAAAATAATTTTACTATTTATAACAGCAGGAGTAGAGATTACATTAGCATTAGAATGATAGCTCCATATTTTATTTACTTGAGGGAAAGAATCATTTAAAGTATATTTTGGTCTTTCATATTTTTTTAAGGTATCATAGTTTTTTTTGCTGAGTTCAATTTTTCTCCATGTGTCCTCATTTTTTAGTCCGGGGTTTCGTTCTTTAAAAAAAGCGGTATCATTTTTTATTTCAACAATATTATATCCTCCAATAGAATCTTTAGCTCTTAAATTAGAACGTCCCATAGTGCCTTCAATTCCTTCAAAATTGAATTTTTTATTTCGATGCCCGTGTCCACAAATTGCGAATTGGGTATTATACTTTTTTAATCTATCAGTTGCCTCATACCAATTATCCAGACTATTATCTAGTGGATAGTGGTTGATGAAAATTAGCGGTTGATCTTTAGGTGTATCCTCTAAAATTTTATCCAACCAAACTACTGCATCTCTTGGAATATGACCATCAGACATACGTACATAAGGTCCGGATGCGCATCCAATAAATTTGTAACCTTCATGCTCAAATACAAATTTATCGTATCCAAATTCATTTATGAAACTCACTCCTCCAGATTCAGACCAGCCGGTATCGTGATTACCTGGAACTATATAGTAAGGGATTTCAAGTTTATCCAAGGTTTTCTTTGCGAGTTGTAATTCAGAGTCGGTGCCCATTTCTGTTATATCTCCAGTTAATAGAACAAAATCTAAATCTTTAATGTAATTGATATCATTAACGGTTCTAATAAGATCTTCTTCCCCAGTGTTTGTTCCAACATGGGTATCTGTTACAAAAGCAAATTTGAAGTTTTGTGCATTAATGGAATTGAAAAATAGAAAGCACAAAAGGGATGTGATAAGATATATTCTTTTCATCTTGAAATATTTAAGTTCTTATAGATACTTCTTATATAGATTATTGAGCACCTTCAAATCATGATCTGTTAAAGTAGAATTTACTTCAGTTTGAATAAAATGAAGCTTAAAAGCTTTGATTGCTGCTGGCATATCGCTTACATCATACCCAATAATCTTAAGAGCCGCTTTTGGAGTAATGTCTAATAAAGGTATAGGTTTTTGTGTATTAGCCTTAGCTACTATTACAGAATCATTTACTTCTGTTTTTATTTCCTGAGGGATTTCTGTGGTTAGCATATTACCTTTATCTAAAGTCTCAATCTCTTCTTCCGGAATTTCATCATACCACAAGCCGTATCCTTCTTTTGCTAATTCTTTCCACGGAAAGCTTTTGTTAGGATCATTCTTTCTGGTAGGTGCAATATCAGAATGGCCAATAAAATTAGCTGCAGGGATCTTATATTTCTCTTTTAGATCTTTTAATAATTCCAGTAGACTTTGGATTTGTAATAACGAAAAATCATCACTTCCATTATTATCTAATTCAATTCCTATAGAAGATGAATTAAGATCTGTATTAGATCCCCATTGTCCAACTCCTCCATGCCACGCGCGATAAAGGTCATTCAACATATGATAGATCTCTCCATTCTTACCAATTACATAATGCGCACTAACTTGAGTTCTGGGTAAAGTAAAAGTCTTTAAAGTTTGCCCTACCGAATCTTGTGCGGTATGATGAATAACAACAATATTGGGTTTTCTTAGGTTGAAATTGGTGGTCCCTACCCAATCTTCTGCATATTTTAATTTACTTGCTGTTCCCGGATCTGGCGGAGGTAAAACTTCTAGCTCATTAGTAAGTTCTTTGGTATGTTTTTTATGATCTCTGTTAGTTTTAGCATACGGATTGCTAGCACATGAAACTATCATGCAAGCTGCGGCAACTATGGTAATTACTGAATTTATTCTTTTCATTTAAAGTATTTTAAAATTTCCAGCGGACAAAAGCTTCCATTGCTTCATAATCTGCCATTCCTAATTTGTGATAATTAATTGCAGTTTCTCTGTTTCTTTCCTGAGCACGAACCCAAAATTCTCGTTCATCATCACCAGGAAACACAGGATGATCTTTTTGAGATTGATGCTGAAAAATGGCTTTTCTTTTACGATCTACTTCTTGAGGAGAAAGCGGTACTGCCATTTCAATTTCATGAGTTTCAAATTCTAACCATGCACCTCTATACATCCACAGCCAACAATCTTTTGTCCATGCTTCGGTTTTTCTAAGCCGGTTCATGGCCTCGATAATAATTCTAAAACAGACAATATGAGTTCCATGCGGATCTGCAAAATCACCTGCAGCAAAGATCTGATGAGGTTTTATCTTTTGTAAAAGCTCCATGGTTAACAAAACATCTTTTTCTGTAACTGGATTCTTCACTGTCTTTCCCGTTTCGTAAAACGGTAAGGCCATAAAATGTATATTTTTATCTGCTAACCCGGCAAATCGGGCTCCAGCAAAGGCTTCAGATTTTCTTATAAAACCTTTTACTTCTCTTATTTCGGGCAAGTCGATCTCGTTGGGTTGTTTATACTTTAGGAAATTTCGCATCTCATCATAGATAGCTTCCAGTCTTTTGGTATCGTCACCCATGCTCTTATTAAAGTCAATAGCAAATTCTACATATCTTAAGACATCGGTATCCCAAACAGCGGTATTTCCTGAAGTTTGATAAGCCACATGTACATCATGACCTTGATCCACCAATCTTATAAAAGTTCCACCCATAGAGATCACATCGTCATCTGGATGAGGTGAGAAAATTAATGATCTTTTATGCGCAGGTTCCGATCTTTCCGGGCGTTGAGTTTCATCTGCATTGGGTTTTCCACCCGGCCAGCCTGTAATGCTATGTTGAAGATTATTAAATACTTCAATATTGATGTTATAGGCAGGACCTTTTTCGGTGGCTAATTGCGCCATGCCGTTATTGTTGTAATCTTCATCGGTAAGTTTTAAGATAGGTTTTCCAATTTCTGAAGATAACCAGATCACCGCTTTTTTAATTTGCTGATCGTCCCACAAGCAATCTTTAACCAACCATGGAGTATTAAATCTTGTTAGTTCTGAAGCAGCATCTGTATCTAAAATAAACTCCACTTTATCTGAATGTTGTAGATAGGTAGCAGGTACATTTCCTGAAATTTCTCCTTCTACAGCCTTTTTAATAATACTTGCTTTTTTCTTGCTCCAAGCCATTAAAATGATCTCTCTTGCTTTGAAAATAGTACCAATTCCCATGGTAATGGCTTTTGTAGGTACATTCTCTTTTCCTCCAAAATCTCTTGAGGCATCTCTTCTGGTAAGATCATCTAAAGTAACCAGTCTTGTCCCGGAGTTGGGAGCAGAGCCAGGTTCGTTAAAACCTATATGACCTGTTCTACCAATTCCTAATATTTGAAGGTCAAGGCCTCCTAATTCTTCAATTTTATTTTCATAATCCAAGCAAAAAGCAGCAATATCTTCCTTCTCTAAAGTACCATCTGGAATATGAATATTTTCTTTTAAAATATCGATATGATTAAAGAGATTCTCCTCCATGAACGTAACATAGCTCTGCGGTGCTGTAGGTTGCATGGGGTAGTATTCATCTAAATTGAAGGTGATCACATTTTTAAAACTTAAACCTTCTTCCTTGTGTATTCTTACCAACTCTTGATAAACCTCAACAGGAGTTGCTCCGGTAGCAAGGCCTAAAATGGCAGAAACTCCTTCCTGTTGTTTTTTAATGATAAGGTTTGAAATTCTTCTAGCAACACTTTTAGACGCTGCATGTTCATCTGGAAAAACAGTTACAGGTAATTTTTCATAACGTGTTTCTTCAAGTAAATTTAATCTGGCCATAATTAGGTTTTGCGATAGGATTGGTTAATAATAATTAACGCGCTTAGCTAAGTTGTGCTTTTGCTACTGCTATTTGTTGTTTAAAAATATGATCCATAATTGCAACGGTTGCACCTAATAAACTAGAATTCTTTCCTAATTTGGAAAGCTCTATTTCTGTACGTTCTTTAAGCTGAATCATACAATAGGTGTTGATAGATTGCTGAATTGGAGTGGTTATAAATTGTTTAGCTTCGGCTATTTTTCCTTCTAAGATGATAAGTTCTGGGTTGAAGATCTGTATTAGAATGGCAATACCTTTTCCAAGGCTTATTCCTATTTCAGAAAGTACATTAATGGCAAACTGGTCTCCGCGATTAGCAGCTTCAATAATGATGGAGGGTTCTAGATTTTCAAGTTCATTATTAACCATCTCTTTTAAGATAGAGTGTTGCCCTGCTTCGATTCCGTCCTTGGCTTTTTTCACCAAGGCAATTCCGGAAGCCACAGTTTCTAAACAGCCTCTTTTTCCACAATGGCATAATGCTCCATCTTCTACTAAAGGAATATGGCCAAATTCACCTGCAAAACCTGAAGATCCCATGTGGAGCTTTCCACCCATGATAATACCTAGACCAATTCCCCAGTCCATAGAAAGTACTAGCACGTTATTCTTGTTCTTGGCTAGACCAAAACGGAATTCAGCTAAACACGCACTTTTAGCATCATTTAAGATAACAACAGGCTTATTGAATTTCTTTTCAAATTCGCTTTGTAGGTTTTGGGGTTGATGATCTTTAAGGAAATAGGTGAAGTTTTTACCGTTTTCTGATGAAACCAATCCGGGCATACTAATTCCAATACCCATTAGTTTGTCTGAATTGATATCAGATTCAGCAATTAATTCTGTAGCATGCTGGTAAAGAATATTTACAATATCGAAATCTTTTGAAATAATAGTGCTAACATTCTTCTCAAATAAGATTTGGTGAGTATTATCGAGTATCGCCAATTGAATCTGAAAACGTTCAATATGAATACTCAGCACAAAAAAAGTATTCTCTTTTAAACCGAAAAGATCTGGTTTTCTACCACCTACAGATTCTCCTCTTCCTTGTTTTGCAACAATACCATCTGCTACTAATTGCGTAAGCAACGACATGGAAGTAGGCAAACTTACATTAAAAGTATTGCAAATATCGGCATTGGTATTAGCACCGTTAAAATAAAGATGCTTAATGATTCTTATTTTCTGAAGATATCTTTTTCTTTCAACATTGCTTAATCCCGGTGGTGGATTATGATTGATAAAAAAATCTTGTAATACTTTCGACATAAATAAAATTTAAAGTTGAACTGAATTTGCCCTAAACCAATGTTCTAATTGCTGCTTATTCAGCAAGAGTAATTTTTTCTAAAAATATGTAAAAAATCATTTTCAAAAAAGACTTTATTAAAATTTTTATGAAAGATTGATTATTTATTTAAAATTTATATTTTTAAGCTTTGGTTTTAAAAACAATCTGAAAAATACGTGCATAAAGTTTTCTGGATATTAGTAAACGTTGAAGTTTTTATTCTTTAGAGATTAAAAAATATTATTTAGGCAGTAATTTTTAATACATGTTAGATAATCTATGATAAACAAATCACAGAGGTATTTGGCCTTAGATGTTTTAAGGGGAATAACTATTGCTCTCATGATTTTAGTGAACAATCCCGGTAGCTGGTCCAGCATCTATGAGCCTTTTGAACATGCTGCTTGGCATGGTTTTACTCCGACAGATCTTGTATTTCCTACCTTTTTATTCGTTATAGGAAATGCTATGAGTTTTAGTTTAAGGAAATATGAAGAAAAGTCTGAAGTACTCTTTTTGAAGAAAATCTTTATCAGAAGCTTACTCATTTTTCTAATCGGACTTTTTATGAGTGCTTTCCCTTTTTTATATAGAAATGAGGTGGGCGACATGATCTTTAAAGATCTTACTCAAATGCGAATTATGGGGGTGCTTCAAAGAATTGCTCTTTGTTATTTAATTGCCGGTTTAATGCTTCATTTCATCAAAACAAAAGCAACACTTATTATTAGCGTAAATATCTTATTGATCTATTGGTGGATCATGTATAGATTTGGAACTCCTCCAGATCCATACAGTTTATTAGGAAATGCTGTTCTTAAGTTCGACCTTTTAATTTTTAGTCCAGAGAACCTCTGGAAAGGTTTCGGAATGGCTTTTGACCCTGAAGGCTTATTAAGTACTTTGCCGGCAATAGTAAATGTAGTTGCTGGATATGTGGCCGGAATATTCATTCAACGTTCCGGAAATACAGTTCCTACAATTTGGAAATTAGCTTTAAGTGGACTTTTAATACTGATAGTTGCGAAATTCTGGGATCTTTATTTTCCTATTATCAAAGGAATCTGGACAAGTTCTTATGTGCTATATGCTATAGGTTGGGATCTAATTTTAATAGCCGTTTTAATTCTAGTCATTGAAATATGGAAATTTAAAAAATGGACCTATTTTTTCGTGGTTTTTGGAAGAAACCCACTCTTCATCTTTGTGCTCTCAGGCTTAATAGCAATGCTTATGAGCATTATATGGGTAGATGGTGGATCTATAAAACCTTGGATTTATAATAATGCCTTTTTAAGCTGGCTTTCAAAATACAATGCATCACTTGCTTTTGCCGTTTGCTTTATGGTATTCATGTGGATCATTGGATATGTGCTAGACAAAAAGAAAATCTATATAAAAGTTTAAATTTTGTAAACCTCGGGTTTACGTATAATCATCTATTATTTTAATATGAAATTAATTAAATTTTACGCCTCACTTCTGCTTATCATCAGTATTTGTTCTAACATTTTTGCTCAGGAAGCTAGGGTGAAAGTACCTGAATTTACACAGTATGAACATAGTGTTTGGGTAGATTCTATCATGAAAACCTTAACTCCAGATGAGCGCATTGCTCAAATGTTAATGGTTGCCGCCTATTCCAATCGAGGTCCGGAGCACAAAGAAGAAATTTTAAAACTCATTAAAGAACAAAAGATTGGTGGGGTTATCTTTTTTCAAGGCGGCCCGGTAAGGCAGGTAGCGTTGATGAATGAATATCAAGCCGCCTCTAAAGTACCATTAATAGGAGCTATAGATGCAGAATGGGGATTAGGAATGCGGTTAGATAGCACTATTAGTTACCCCTTCCAGATGCCTATGGGCGCTATGAAGAATGATACGCTTATCTATAAAATGGGAACTCAGATAGCAGAGCAAATTAAAAGGGTAGGGTTGCATATCAACTTTGCACCAGATGTAGATGTAAATAACAACCCTAACAATCCAGTGATCAATTACAGGTCTTTTGGGGAGAATAAATATAAAGTAGCAGAAAAAGGGATTGCTTATATGAACGGACTTCAGGATGGCGGTGTGCTTGCAACGGCAAAACATTTTCCTGGACATGGAGATACAGCTACCGATTCGCATTTAGCACTTCCGCAGATAAATCATAGCAGAACAAGATTAGATACTTTAGAATTATATCCTTTCCGTGAAATTGTAAACGCGGGAATTGGGGGTGTTATGGTGGCGCATTTAGATATCCCAGCATTAGATTCAACTGGAGTTCCATCAACATTATCCAAGCCTATAATTTCAGGATTATTAAAAGAGGAATTGAATTTTGGTGGATTGATAGTTACCGATGCCATGAATATGAAAGGAGTTACTACAGGCCATGAACCTGGAGTAGTAGATAAAGACGCAGTTTTGGCAGGGAATGATCTTTTAGAATTTACCGAAGATATCCCGATGGCAATTTCAGAAATTAGAAAAGCCATCAACCAAGGTTTGATCTCTCAAAAGCAGATTGATGAAAGATGTAGAAAGATTTTGGCTGTGAAACAATGGGTTGGACTGAATAAATATCAGCCAATTTCAACAGAAAATATAATTGAAGATCTTGACAAGCCAGAATATCATTTATTAAATAGACAACTTACAGAGGCGAGTTTAACGGTTCTTAAAAATGATAATAATGTATTGCCACTAAAAAGATTGGACACCCTAAAAATCGCTGCAATTTCTATAGGAAAAGAAGAGCTTTCTAAATTTCAGGAAATCTTGGGATTATATACAAATATCACCAATTTCAATATTTCAAGAGATGCTACTTCAGAAGACATTTCGGCAATAGAAAAGGAGTTATCAACTTATAATTTGATTATTGCAGCTGTTCATGATCATAGTAAATACCCTAGAAATGGCTTTGAGCTTTCCGAAGAAGGAAAACAGTTTATCAGCAAACTTTCTTCAGAGGAAAATGTGATAATGGCATTTTTCAAAAATCCATATGTGGTTAACGATGTGGATAAAATTGAACAATCGCCAGCTTTAATAATGGGTTTTCAGGATAACGATATTTCTGAAGATTTAGCTGCACAATTAATTTTTGGAGGGATAGGAGCACATGGAGAGTTGCCCGTGAGTATTGGTTCTAAATTTAAAGAAGGATATGGATTGGAGGTTGAAGGTGGAATACGATTTAAATATACGCTGCCGGAAGATGCTGGGATGGATTCTCAAATTTTGTATAAAAGAATAGATTCTTTAATGCATGAGTCTATGGATGCTAAAGCTATTCCGGGAGGTCAGATCTTTGTCGCTAAAGATCAAAAAGTAGTGATGTACAAGGCATATGGCTATCATGAATATAGCGATACTATTAAAGTTAAAAAATCTGATATTTATGATCTTGCCTCGGTTACCAAAGTTTCATCTGCGTTGCCTGCTTTGATGAAATTAAAAGATGAAGGTAAATTCGATCTCAATGCCGGAATTGAGACATATCTGCCATATTTTAAAAATTCTAATAAAGCCGGAATTCCATTTAGACAGATCTTAGCGCACCAAGCTGGATTTAAACCTTGGATTCCTTACTGGAAAAATACGCTTAGAAAGAATGGAAGTTATAAATGGAATACCTTTAAGAAAGATTCTTCAAGAAGATATCCTATAAAGGTTTCAGGTAATATGTGGCTTTTCAAGAATTATCGCGATAAGATCTATAAAGCAATCAAGAATTCTCCCCTAGAACCGGAGCGTAAATACTTATATTCTGGTCTTGCATTTTATTTGTTGCCTGGAATTGTTGAAAATATTACCAAAGAAGATTATATAGATTATTTAGATGAGAATTTTTATGCTCCTCTTGGTGCTTCAACTTTAACCTATAAGCCATCAGATAAATTTTCTATAGACAGAATTGTTCCTACCGAACATGATTATTTATTCAGAAATAAGCCAATTCATGGCAGTGTACATGATGAAGGTGCAATTATGATGGGGGGTGTTTCTGCAAATGCTGGATTGTTTGCCAATGCTAATGATCTTGCAAAATTAATGCAGATGTATTTAAATGGCGGTAACTATGGAGATCTTCAATATATCTCTGCAGAAACCATGAAGGAATTCACCAGTTACCAATTTCCGGAAAATGATAATCGCAGAGGTTTAGGATTTGATAAACCAAGTTTAGGGGAAAGAAAACTAGATGGAAATACCGCTATAGATGCCAGTGACGAAAGTTTTGGACATACTGGATTTACCGGAATCATGGTTTGGATGGATCCAAAAACAGATCTTTTGTATCTTTTCCTTTCCAACAGAGTCTTGCCTAGCAGAGAAAATACAAGACTTTATAAAATGAATACTAGAACTAAGATCCAACAAGTATTATATGATGCTATTAAGGTTGAGTAATTAATAAACCTAAACGTATGAAAACTCCTGCCTTGAGCGGGAGTTTTTATTTTTATGTTATTCATCGATTAAACACTCATTTAATTAGATGTTTTTATAGAAATAGTATATTTGTTTAATGCTAATCATTAAAAAACCCAATTTTCTAATTATTTCGAATGAATCAATATTGTTTGAACCCCCTTGTTTACTTGCTTGCCCTACTTTCTATCCCAAGTTTTTCTCAAAATTCCATTAACGGATCTCTAACCGATCAAGATAAAAATCCTGTTGCTTTTGCAAACGTGATTTTGCTTCAGGCTAAAGATTCTGCCACTGTTTATAAAGGAACAGTTTCTGAAGAAGATGGAAAATTTATTATTGAAGATGTTGCCGAAGATGAGTATTTGCTTCAAATAAGCTTTGTTGGTTACGAAGATTATTTGAAAAAAATCAAGGTTAAGAACGATGAAAATTTAGGGAGAATCACTTTAAGAGAATCTGAAAATGGTTTGGATGAGGTACTTGTAAATGCTCGCCGACCAAAAATCAGCAGAAAAATAGACCGTTTGGTATTTGATGTTGAGAATTCTACAATTTCCAGTGGAGATTCTTGGGACATCTTAAAGCACACTCCCGGCGTAATGGTAAGTCAAGGACAATTACTTATCAAAAATAGACCGGCAGTGGTTTATATTAACGACAGGAAGGTTTACTTGTCACAACAAGAACTTCAGCAATTATTGCAAGGTTTCTCCGGAAACAATGTAAAATCGGTAGAGGTTATTACCAATCCGCCCGCAAAATATGATGCTGACGGTGGAGCAATACTTAATATAGTTACTTCAAAAAATATTTCTATTGGTTATAAAGGAGATGTTAGTGCTTCTAATACTATTGCAGTTGTTCCTAAATATTCCTTTGGAACAAGCCAATATTACAAGAATGATTGGTTGAATGCATACGCCAGTTATAACTATAATTCCAGATTCGACTATAAAGAAGATCTTGGGAATATTACCTATTATGAAACTAATGGAAATGTAGATTCTTATTGGGATAACATCTTTAAAAAAGATTCAAGAACAATTTCTCATAGTTTAAACACAAACTTAGATTTTACGTTGAATGAGAAAAACAGCTTAAGCCTAAGTGCTAATTTGCTATTTACTCCAAAATCTGATGCTGATATTTCTGGAAGAACGCAGATCTTTAATCCGCAAAGACAATTAGATTCTCTATACACTACAGACAGTCAAGTGAATTCTAATCAAGACAATCTGTTGTTTAATGCTACTTACACATCTCAATTAAATGAGAACGGAGCAAATTTATCTATTCAGGCAAATTATATCAATTATAACAACGATCAATTTCAAGATCTTTCCACCACTTTTTTAAATTCTGAAGGGATTGAGTACGATAATAATTCTTTTAATACCAACTCGTTTCAGAATACAGAGATCTTAGCCGGGCAGGCAGATCTAACTTCAAATTTAGCCGGACTTCCATTTGAAACCGGATTCAAGGTCTCTAGAATTGTTTCAGACAGCGGCTTGGATTTCTTTAATACGAATAATGGATCTCAAGATTTTGTAGGTGATCTTTCCGACACTTTTAAATACGATGAAAATATTTATGCCGGATATGTGAGTTTATCTAAAGATTGGGATAAATGGGGAGTGAAAGCGGGATTAAGAGGAGAATATACAGATGCTTTTGGGTCTTCAGCCAATGATGGAGCTTTAAAAGATCAGCAATATTTTGAATTATTCCCAACTTTCTTTTTGTTGCATAGTCCTTCAGAAAACCATTCCTACAGTTTAAATTATAGCAGAAGAATTTCTAGACCTAGTTTTCAAAGTTTGAATTCTTTTAGATATTTCTTGAATGAGAACAATTTTCAAGATGGAAATCCACAATTACAACCGGGAATAACTAATAAGATCACCTTTAATTATACCTATAAATCTAAACTTTCTTTTGATTTGTATTGGGAAGGAACAGATAATTCTATTACGGTTTTGCCATTTCAAAACAACCAACAACATTTCTTAAGATCTGTAAATTCTAATTTAGATTACGATCAGCAATACAGTTTAGACGTTTCTTATTATTCTTATGTAAATGATTGGTGGTATTTATCCGGAATTGTTTCATTTTATAATCTAAAATCTGATTTCTATGCCTTGGAAAGTGGAAATCAAAAAGTAACCAATGAAGTTACCAGTACATTTTTAAATATGTTCACTCAGTTCACCTTATCTAAAGACAGAACATTTACAATGGATATTTCGGGTATGTATCTGCCAGATTTTATCGCCGGATCTTACGATTTTGATGAACCTCAATATTCTTTAAATATTGGTCTTAGAAAATCATTTTTTGATGGACGTTTGATAGCTACGGTAAATGCAGATGATATTTTTAATACTTCAAATATTCTACTTTCATCAGTTTATCAAAATCAGAACAATTCATTTTATTCGAAACCGGAATCTCGAAAAGTGAGATTTTCATTACGTTATAAATTTGGGAATTTTAAACTGAAAGATAATAATCGTACTAGGAATATGGAAGAATCTGAAAGATTGCAAGAGCAAAAGATTTTATAATTAAAAAAACGATTATATTTACTTTTTAACTTAAAAACTATTAATGATGAAAAAATCAATGTATTTAGCTGTATTATTTATTTGTTTGGGGACTTTCAGCGCTATGGCTATAACTCCAAAAAAAGTTACTTTACCGGATGGAACTGTAATAATTGTAGGGAAGGTTGATATACCTACTCAAGGTTAATAAATAATTTAAATTTTGATTTAAATAGGAGGGTGTATTAGAACATCCTCCTATTTTTAATTTAGTGTAATAGCTCGATCAAAAAAGTTAAACTTAGACTTAAGAGTCAATATTATATTTTAATAAGTAAAGACTAGTATGCCTCTTAAAAAGATTTTCTTCTAAAAGAAAAGTCGCTTTTATAAGACTCATTTTTCCTTTCTAATCATCTGTTTTTCATCTTACTGATACATATTGAAAACAAATTCTTAATTTTGCACTCTCAAATAAATTGATTTGGCAAAAATAGGAAACATAGATGTTGGAGAATTCCCGTTGCTTTTAGCACCGATGGAAGATGTGAGCGATCCGCCATTTCGCGCTTTGTGTAAAGAACAAGGAGCAGATGTAGTGTATACAGAATTTATTTCTTCAGAAGGGCTTATTCGCGATGCCGCGAAAAGCGTAATGAAACTTGATATTTACGAAAAAGAGCGTCCTGTTGGTATTCAGATCTTTGGTGCTAATCTGGAATCTATGCTACAATCTGTAGAGATCGTAGAAAAATCGAACCCGGATATTATCGACATTAATTTTGGATGTCCTGTAAAGAAGGTAGTATCTAAAGGTGCCGGGGCTGGAATTCTTAAAGATATAGACTTGATGGTTTCGCTAACAGCGGCCATGGTAAAACATACACATCTACCGGTTACTGTTAAGACCCGTTTAGGTTGGGATCAAGATTCTATAAAGATCGTTGAGGTTGCAGAAAGATTGCAAGATGCCGGAGCAGCTTCTATTGCTATTCACGGTAGAACCCGTGCACAAATGTATAAAGGTGTGGCAGATTGGGGTCCTATTGCAGACGTGAAGAACAATCCTAGAATGCACATTCCTGTCTTTGGAAATGGAGATGTAGATTCTCCTGAAAAAGCTATGGAAATGCGAGATAGATACGGATTAGACGGAGCTATGATAGGTCGTGCAAGTATTGGGTATCCGTGGTTTTTTAGAGAGGTAAAGCACTTTTTTGAAACAGGTGAGCATATGGCGCCTCCAACTTTGGAAGAGCGCGTACAAGCTGCCAGAAAGCATTTGCAAATGGCTATAGATTGGAAAGGTGAGAAACTAGGGGTTTTTGAAACTCGTAGACATTACACCAACTATTTTAAAGGGATTCCGCATTTTAAAGAATACCGAACCAAAATGGTGACCAGCGATGATTCTATCGATGTTTTTGCAGCTTTTGATGAGGTAGAAAGAGAATTTGCAGGCTTCGAATTTGCTTAAACTCCCAATGCTTTTTTACTTCTAGTTGCAGCTATATAAGAAGCTGAAATACCCAGCACTCCAATAGTTACAGCAACTATTAAAATATTGATCGCTTTTATGCTAACCGGATATGGAAGGCTCGGGGTAATCATTACAAAGTTGAATTCCAATTGGAGGTAAACCAATATAATTCCGAAGACAAGTCCGAGAATTCCCCCAATCACGGTCATTAAAGTACCTTGAAAGAAAAAGATATTTTTAATAGAATTTGGGGTTGCCCCAATATTGTATAAAGTCTTAATGTTTTCTCTTTTATCTAAGATCACCATGATAATAGAACCAACTACATTAAATAGGGCAATGATCAACACTAAAGTGAATATAAGATATACCGCTAAGTTTTCGGTATTCAGCATTTTATAAAGAGTTTCATTGAGCTGAGCTCTATTCTTAATTACCACCTTATCTCCAAAAATTTCTTTTATCTGACCGCTAATTGACTCAATATCTGCTTCAGGTTTAGTTTTGAATTCTATGGAAGAGATCTCGTCATCCTTCATGCTTAGAAGTTTACGAGCAAACATTAAATTAGAGAATACAAATTTGTTATCTAATTCTTCATTAATACTATAAATACCAGTAACTACAACACTTTCTCTACTAAAAGCACTATTGATATTGGTCAGTTTTATCTGTCCTTTTCCTGGCCTAGGAACCATAATATTCAGCAGATTATTATAGTCGAATGGAGAAATAGAAAGCAGTCTAGAAATACCATTTCCAATAACAACCTGATATTCAGATTGAGCAAGCCAAGTTCCATACACCATAGAACTGTCTATATTATTGACAAGCTGGTAATTGGCATCTACACCTTTTAAGTAAGCGGTATGATTTTTAGATTTATAATCGAGAAATACCCGTTCTTCAATGGTTTGCGTAAAAGCAGTAATTCCTTCAATCTTTTCAATTTTTGCTCTTTCATTTTGAGTAAATTGAATCACTTTACCTTGTGCAGGCATTATTTTTAGATCTGGGTCAAACTCATTGGTGAAAGAAAGACTAAAATCTTTTAAGCCGGAAAATCCGGAGAGCACTACAAACAAAGCAAAAGTCCCTGCAAAGATGCCAATAGCAGCAATAATGGTAATAATGTTTATAGCATTACTACTGCTTTTGGTAAAAAGATATCGCTTTGCGATGTAGAGGGAAAAATTCAAATTAAGATTTTTTCCTGCGCTCTAAAAGATCTGGTTGATCTATTGGGTTTTCTTTTCCTTTCATAGATTTCTCTATGTTGTCTATATATTCTAAAGAATCATCTACAAAGAAATCTAGATCTGGCATACGTCTTAATTGATTTTTAGTACGTTGGGCCAGTTCATGCTTAATCTTATGTTTAATAAGATTAAGGTCTGCCAGCACATCTGGCGCATTTTTATTCGGAAAAATACTTAAGTATGCTTTTGCTATAGAAAGATCTGTTGTAACAGTCACTTTAGAAACGGAGATCAAAATACCCGACACCCCAGAATCTCTTAGATGATTTTGCAGGATCTCTGCAAGATCCTTCTGTAAAACTCCACCTATTTTTTTTTGTCTATTTGTTTCCATACTACAAAAGTAGCATATTTAAAGATTATAGTATTTTTATAAGCTGAAATTAGATGAATAATTAGAATATTGATAGAAATGAGAAAGATAGAACACATAGGAATAGCGGTAAAGAATATAGAAGAAGCCAATAAGACCTATCGAGACCTGTTGGGAACAGAAGCATATAAAGCCGAAGAAGTGGAAAGTGAAGGCGTGTTAACCTCATTTTTTAAAATAGGTGAAAGCAAGATAGAGCTTCTATCTGCCACAAATGGAGATAGTCCAATTGCCAAATTCTTAGATAAAAGAGGAGAAGGCATACATCATATCGCGTTTGATGTGGAAGATATTGAAAAGGAAATAGCAGATCTGGAGCAAAAAGGATTCACTTTGATCAACAAAAAAGCCAAGAAAGGTGCTGATAATAAAATGGTTGCGTTCCTGCATCCTAAATCATCTCATGGGGTGTTGGTAGAATTATGCCAGGAAATAAATAATAATAAATAATTTATTTGGTGCGTAAGGAGCAATTATCTAAATTTGCGCCCTCATTATACCTATTGAGCCGGTCCTATAGCTCAGCTGGTTAGAGCACCTGACTCATAATCAGGTGGTCCCTGGTTCGAGTCCAGGTGGGACCACAGAATACTAAAAAGCCTTCCACATTGTGGGAGGCTTTTTTTTAATCAATGTTTACGGTGAAAATTGGAGGTACGGAATAAATATTGCTAAATTAGGATCAGAAGTAGCTTTTTATCGACTATATAAATATATTAGCGAATATTTTATATAATTTCAGTATTAAATAATAGCTTTAAACTTAAACAAATCAATGTTTTACATCTAAGCAAAATTTTTAATATTGAAATAGATTTGAACCCGAGTTAAATTCCTTTTCAATTTATCACTTAAAACTTCATAAAACCCCCAGCCTATTAATTACGTATCTCTTAATAAGTATTTGTCCAAGATTATATTTTTGTTGAATAGGATTAAAGTAATACTTTAGGCGAAATTATGAGAAGTAAAAAGATATCATACCAAATTATTCTTCTGGCAATAGTACTATTGCCGTTTTCTGGGTTTTCACAAATCGTGGAGAAAGGCCCTCCGTCTCCTACACAAAGTGCTAACTTAGATGGTGGTCCACCACCCCCAAAAGGTTTACCTATAAACGATCATCTACCATTATTGCTAATAGCGGGATTAGGCTTGGGTATTTATGCAGTAATTAGGGAATCTGCTATTAAGAAAGTTCTGTAATCCTCCTTACATATTTCCCTATCACGTCAAATTCTAAGTTTACTGTAGTTTCTTTTTTTAGTTGTTTAAAGGTGGTATGCTCATAGGTATAGGGTATAATTGCAACACTAAATTCATTTAATTTAGAATTCACCACAGTTAAGCTAACGCCATTTACAGTTATAGAGCCTTTTTCTATTGTAATATTGCTAAGTTTTGGATCGTAACTAAAAGTAAAAATCCAACTTCCATTAGCTTCTTGTATATTTTTACAAATTCCTGTCTGGTCTACATGCCCTTGCACAATATGTCCATCTAATCTGGCTCCCAATTTCATCCCTCGTTCCAGATTTACCAGATCTCCCTTTTGCCAATTTCCAAGGCTGGTTTTATCTAAGGTTTCTTTTACTGCTGTAACGGTATATATATTATCTTCAATAGATACCACTGTAAGACAAATACCATTATGCGATACACTCTGATCGATCTTCAATTCAGAAGTCATCGTAGCTTTGATCTTAAGGTTAAGATTGTCTTTTTCTCTCGTTATTTCTACAATTTCTCCTAGTTCTTCAATAATTCCGGTAAACATATCTTTGGATTATTCTTACATTTGTTTGGTAAAAATAGAAATAAAAAAGGGGATTGATTATGAAGTCTGTTCAAAAGATAAAATTAGGAATTAGTATTGGAGATCTAAATGGTATTGGAGGCGAGATCGTCTTAAAGACTTTTGATGATTCCCGAATGCTGGAATTTTGTACCCCAATTATTTTTGCATCTGTAAAAACGCTTAGCTTTTTAAAAAAACATTTCAATCTATCACTTAATTTTCAAGGAATTGAAGAGGTATCTCAAGCTATAGATGGAAAGATAAATGTGATCAACGTCTGGAAAGAAAATGTAGCCATAGATTTTGGAGCAGAAGATCCAAAAATTGGAAAATATGCTTTTAAATCTTTAGAAGCTGCTACCAGTGCTTTGAAAAATGATGAAATTGATGTACTAGTAACTGCACCTATAAATAAAAATACTATTCAATCTGAAAATTTTAAATTTCCTGGGCATACCGATTATTTAGCTCAAGAACTTGAAGGAGATAGTTTAATGTTCATGATCTCAGATAATCTGAAGGTTGGATTGTTAACAGATCATGTGCCTTTAAAAGACATCGCTGAAGTAATTACTCCAGAACTCATCGAGAAGAAGATCAATATCATCCAAAAAACCCTTCAGCAAGATTTTAGGGTTTCAAAACCAAAGATTGCAGTTTTAGGAATAAATCCGCATAGTGGAGATAATGGACTTATTGGAAAAGAAGATGAAGAAGTTTTAAAGCCAACTTTAGAGAAGATTCGCGAAAAAGGAAGTTTAGTCTATGGCCCTTATGCAGCAGATAGTTTTTTTGGATCTAAAAATCATGTGAATTTTGATGCCGTTATCGCTTCTTACCATGATCAAGGATTAATTCCGTTTAAAACACTTTCTTTTGGAGAGGGAGTTAATTTTACTGCAGGTCTAAATAAAGTGAGAACTTCTCCAGATCATGGAACCGCTTTTGAAATTGCAGGTAAGGATTGTGCTAATATTAATTCTTTTAAAGAAGCAGTTTTTAAGGCTATAGAGATCTATAAGACTCGAAAAGAGTATAAAAAACTTACTAAGAATCCCTTGAAAAAACAGACGAAAAAGATATAAACAAAAATTTGTTTATAACGAAGCGATAATTCATTATATTTTATATCTTTGCACCTGCCTTTTCCGGAGGGCAGACGCTCTAAATAGATTGTGTTATGAAGAAATTAGCAGCGTTTACAATCCCTTATGTAGGATTGAAACCAGGTAAGCATGAGTTTGAGTACCAAATAGATAAAGAGTTCTTTGAAGATTTTGAATACGAAGAGTTTAACAGTGCCAATGTAAAAGTTGATTTGCTGTTTGACAAAACCCCTACCATCATGGAGTTGAATTTTCATGCTGAAGGAGTTGTAAACGTAAATTGCGATCTTACTAACGAGCCTTATGATCAGCCTATCGATGGCGATTTAAGGTTAGTGGTGAAGTTCGGAGATGAGTTTAATGACGATAATGAAGAGATTTTGATCTTGCCACATGGAGAGTATCAAATAAATGTAGCTCAGTATATTTATGAGCTTATTGTTCTTTCAGTTCCGTTAAGAAGAATTCATCCTGGAGTTGCAGATGGATCTTTAGAGTCTGAAGTACTCAAAAAATTAGAAGAATTAAGTCCGAAAGAGACTAAAGATATTGATGAAAATGAGAATGGGGAAGATATCGATCCCCGCTGGAATAAATTAAAAAACTTATTAAACGATAAATAATACGTAGCAATGGCACATCCTAAGAGAAAAACCTCTAAAACCAGAAGAGACAAGAGAAGAACCCATTACAAGGCTTCTGTTCCACAAATTGCCAAAGATCCTACTACAGGAGAAGCGCATGTGTACCACAGAGCGCATTGGCATGAAGGTAAATTATACTACAGAGGTCACGTGTTGATTGACAACACTGAAGAAGTAGAAGCATAATAAAGAGCTAAACTTTAATAAAAACTCTCACTAGGTGGGAGTTTTTTGTTTTTAGTTGAATAAGTCCTAAAAAGGCCTTAATTTGCACCCCCGTTCAAGGAAAATTTAGTACATTTCTTTACCTAAGTTTCAGAAAAAACCTGAAACTTGGTGTGTAAAATTCGATTTTTATGAATAAAATCACAGCAGCAATTACAGCTGTAGGTGCCTATGTCCCTGAAGACATCTTAACCAATAAGATGTTAGAAAAAATGGTAGATACCAACGAAGAGTGGATTATCAGCCGAACAGGAATTAAAGAGCGCCGAATATTAAAAGATCCCACTAAGGGAACTTCTTTCCTAGCAATTAATGCAGCCCAAAACTTAATAGATAAAACTAATTTAGACCCTAAGGAGATCGATCTAGTAATTCTAGCTTCGGTTACTCCAGATATGCCCGTGGCAGCCACAGCAGTGCACGTTGCAACACAAATTGGTGCCACCAATGCATTTGCCTATGACCTGCAAGCCGCATGTTCAGGTTTTCTTTATGGAATGTCTACAGCTAGTGCTTATATAGAATCTGGCAGATATAAAAAAGTACTTGTTATAGGTGCAGATAAAATGTCATCTATTATAGATTATACAGATAGAACTACGTGTATCATCTTTGGAGATGGTGCGGGAGCAGCTTTATTTGAGCCAAATTATGAAGGTCTTGGTCTTCAAGATGAAATACTAAGAAGTGATGGAATTGGAAGAAATTCTTTAAGAGTAGAAGCTGGTGGATCTTTAATGCCGCCTTCTGAAATTACCGTTGCTAAAAATCTGCATTACGTTGCTCAAGATGGAAAAACAGTATTCAAATTTGCTGTTTCCAATATGGCCGATGTTAGCGAGCAGATCATGAAACGTAATAACCTAACTAATAAAGATGTAAATTGGTTGGTAGCTCATCAAGCTAATCAAAGAATTGTAAGTGCTACTTCCAGTCGCATGAAATTGGAAGATGAAAAAGTACTTATGAACATTGAACGTTACGGAAATACAACTTCTGCAACTCTTCCGTTATTACTAAGTGATTTCGAAAGTAAGTTGAAAAAAGGAGATAATATTATCTTTGCCACATTTGGAGGAGGATTCACATGGGGATCTATCTATCTTAAATGGGCCTATAATTCTTAATAAACCAACAATCTAATATTATGGATTTAAAAGAAATTCAGAATTTAATCAAGTTTGTAGCTAAGTCAGGTGCTAGTGAGGTAAAACTTGAAATGGACGATGTAAAGATTACCATTAAAACAGGATCCGAAGAAAAAGAGCCTACCTATATTCAACACATGCCTATGGGTGGCCAGATGCAGCAAATGCCAATGCAACAACAAGCTCCGGCGCCTGCACAACGAGAGCAATCTCAAGCTCCGGAAACAGAATCTTCAGCTCCAGCAGGAGATGATAATTCTAAATACGTAACTGTAAAATCTCCAATTATTGGAACTTTTTATAGAAAACCTTCTCCAGACAAAGATGTTTTTGTGGAGGTTGGTGATTCTATTAAAGAAGGAGATGTTCTTTGTGTGATTGAAGCAATGAAATTGTTCAATGAAATAGAGAGCGAAGTTTCCGGAAAAATAGTGAAAGTATTGGTAGATGATTCTTCTCCGGTAGAATTTGACCAACCATTATTTTTAGTAGATCCATCTTAGATACTACCAGTTCTTCAAGAATTTAATTTTACTGTTTCAGTAAAAAATACAAAGGTATGTTTAAAAAAATATTAATTGCCAATAGAGGGGAAATAGCACTACGTGTTATTAGAACCTGTAGAGAAATGGGAATCAAAACTGTGGCGGTATATTCTACGGCAGATGCAGAAAGTCTTCATGTAAGATTTGCAGATGAAGCTGTTTGTATTGGACCTCCACCTAGTAATTTATCTTATTTAAAGATTTCCAATATTATTGCAGCTGCAGAGATTACTAATGCAGACGCAATTCACCCAGGATATGGATTTTTATCAGAAAATTCTAAATTTTCAAAGATCTGTCAAGAACATAATATCAAGTTTATTGGGGCTAGCCCTGGTATGATAGATAAAATGGGAGATAAAGCCTCTGCAAGAGCTACTATGATGGCTGCAGGAGTTCCATGTATTCCAGGATCTGACGGGTTACTTAAAGATTATGCAGATTGTTTAAAAACTGCAAAAGATATGGGTTTCCCTGTAATGCTTAAAGCTACTGCCGGTGGTGGTGGTAAAGGGATGAGAGCCGTTATGAAAGAAGAGAATTTGCAAGCTGCATGGGATTCTGCCCGTCAGGAAGCAGGTGCTGCTTTTGGAAATGATGGTATGTACATGGAAAAATTGATCTTGGAACCTCGTCATATCGAGATTCAAGTAGTAGGAGACAGCACAGGAAAAGCATGTCACCTTTCAGAAAGAGATTGTTCTATCCAACGTCGTCACCAAAAACTTACTGAAGAAACTCCTTCTCCGTTTATGACTGATAAACTCAGAAAAGAAATGGGAGAAGCTGCTGTAAAAGCTGCAGAATATATTAACTATGAAGGTGCTGGAACTGTAGAATTCTTGGTAGATAAACACAGAAATTTCTACTTTATGGAGATGAATACTCGTATCCAGGTAGAGCATCCAATTACAGAGCAGGTCATAGATTATGATCTTATTAGAGAACAGATCATGGTTGCTGCAGGAATTCCATTATCTGGTAAGAACTACTTCCCACAATTGCACTCTATAGAATGTAGAATTAACGCGGAAGATCCTTATCACGATTTTAGACCTTCTCCAGGAAAGATCACCAATCTACATGCGCCGGGAGGTCATGGAGTACGAATAGATACTCACGTTTATAGCGGATATTCTATTCCTCCAAACTATGACTCGATGATCGCAAAATTGATCACTACCGCTCAAACTAGAGAAGAAGCTATCAATAAAATGAAGCGTGCTCTAGATGAGTTTGTAATTGAAGGTGTAAAAACTACAATCCCTTTCCATAGACAGTTGATGGATCATCCGGATTATGTTGAAGGAAATTATACTACAAAATTTATGGAATCCTGGAAAATGGATCCTATAAAAGAAGAAGAATAAAATTAAAACCTCGAGAAATCGGGGTTTTTTTATGGGGTTTCCGCTCCCAAAAGAGCGGTCGGGCTATTCGCTTGTAGTCCCAATCCCAAAAGGTCTTGGGAGCTACCGCTGCTATCCCTAACCCAAAAGCTATTTTCAATAGTAACTTCTATTGTCACTTCTCGATCCCGATACCTATCGGGATCGAGAAGTCAATCAATTATAAAATAAATCTCAGAAATTTTTATAACATTAATATTCTCCAAAACTTTATGTAATTTTCATCTCTTAAATAGTATTGATGAATTTTTCTTACTGGGAGTATAAATCCTGGCTTTCCAATATAGATTACACCATTGTTGGCAGTGGAATTGTGGGCCTTAATGCGGCCTTACATCTTAAGACCCAACATCCAAAAGCAAATATTCTGGTTTTAGAAAGAGGAATGTTGCCCAACGGAGCAAGTACCAAAAATGCAGGTTTTGCATGTTTTGGTAGTCTTTCTGAAATTCTTGATGATCTAAAAACACATTCTGAAGACGAAGTTTTAGAATTGATTAAAAAAAGGGTAGCAGGTTTACAACTACTTCGTGAAAATTTAGGAGACAAAACCATAGGTTTTAAAGCATGGGGTGGATATGAACTTTTCTTACCTCAAGACAAAGCACTCTTTCAGGAATGTATCTCTAAAATGGATGCTGTCAACAAATTATTAGAGCCTGTATTTAAAGATGCGGTTTTTAGCGAAGACAACAATAAATTCAATTTTAAGAATATTGAAGATTCTCTAATTTTTAATCAATTTGAAGGGCAGATAAACACCGGAAAAATGATGGAAGCCCTTTTACATAAAGTTCAGTCTGCCGGAATAAAGATCTTGAACAATGTAAATGTTTTAGAGTATTCAGAAAGCAATGCTTCAGTAAAAGTTAAGACAGAGCATTTCGAATTTGAAACTCAAAAATTAGTGATCGCCACCAATGGTTTTGCTTCTAAACTTGGTATTGAAAAAGTGAAACCGGCAAGAGCTCAGGTTTTAATCACTAAACCTATCAAGAATTTAAAGATCAAGGGAACTTTCCACCTAGATAAAGGTTATTATTATTTCAGAAATATAGACGATCGAATCTTATTAGGTGGAGGTAGAAATTTAGACTTAAAAGGAGAAGAAACCACAGAATTGGTGCAAACAGATATAATTCAGAATAGATTAGAACAACTTTTAAACGAAACCATATTGCCGAATGAAACTGTGGAAATACAGCATCGTTGGAGCGGAGTTATGGGAGTTGGAGATCAAAAAATAGTGATAGTAAAAAAATTATCAGACAAGGTTAGTTGCGGTGTTCGCTTAGGCGGAATGGGCGTAGCAATTGGAAGTTTGATTGGTAAAGAATTAGCAGAGATATCTTAATTATATGAAACGAATTTTTAAATTCTTATTGAAACTTATCGCAGGATTATTCCTGTTTAGCATACTTGTAGTAATTCTCTATGGCTGGGTTCCGGTGCCATTTACTCCACTAATGGCTATTAGATATTTTGAAAATCCTTCAGAAGAAATAAAGCATGATTGGGTACCTATAGAATCTATTTCTCCTCACTTACAATTAGCGGTGATCTCCAGTGAAGATCAAAATTTTTTAAATCATAGTGGCTTTGATATGAAAGCTATTGAAAAAGCAATTGAAAGGAACAAAACAGGAAAGCGGGTGAGAGGTGCAAGTACCATTTCTCAACAAACTGCCAAGAATGTATTTTTATGGCCAAACAGAAACTGGTTTAGAAAAGGAATGGAGGTTTACTTTACTTTTCTTATAGAAACCTTTTGGAGTAAAGAACGCATCTTAGAAGTATATCTTAACAGTATAGAAATGGGCAAAGGAGTATACGGGGCAGAAGCAGCTTCTCAATTATGGTTTAGAAAACCTGCAGCTAAATTATCTGCTTACGAGGCTGCAGCGATTGCGGCAATCTTACCGAATCCAAGACAATACAGAGCTAATCCTGCAAGCAGCTATATACAAGGAAGAAAATCTTGGATAGTACGCCAAATGAATAATCATGGTCCTTTTAATATAAAATAGGCTTATAAAATTTAAAGATTGAAAGAACAATTATTTATCGCTTGTAAGGATTATTTAGAGGAAAGAATTAATCGAATTCAATTTTCTTTAGAAGATCTCAATGATGCGCTTCAAAATGAAACTAAGAGCAGCGCAGGAGATAAATATGAAACCAGTAGAGAAATGATAAATACGGAGGTGAATAAACTTTCGGTTCAACTTCAGCAATTTAAAAAGCTTCAGGCTACTTTGAACATGGCTAAAAATAGAACAAATTCAACAAGTGTTCAGTTGGGTAGTGCGGTAAAAACTTCTGCAGCAAATTATTTCTTAGCAATTCCTGCTGGCGAAATAAATTCAGGGAAAGAAAAATTTTATGCTATTGGTGTAAATTCTCCTGTGGCGCAAGCTTTAATGGGAAAAGCTGTAGGTGAAAATTTTAGTTTCAACGGAAAAGAAAATAAGATCTTAGAGATGTTCTGATCTAACTTCGTTTTGTAATGATGGCTTCAGAAACTTTTATTCCAACCATTTTGTCGATTTCTAATGCTGAAGCATTTTCAAAAAAGATAGTTTGCCCGGAAAGATCTGCTTTTATCAAATAGGCATTTCCTTTAAAATAGCATTTTAAAACTTTTGCTTTCAGCTTAGAAGATTCTTTATATTCAATTTCATCTGGATATAGCAAGATCTTCTTTTTACTATTGGCATCTGGAAAGAATTGATTCAACTTGATCTCATTCACATCTCCAAATAACGAGGCGACATATTTATCTTTAGGATGCTGATATAAATTATATGGAGTGTCCTTAGCGTGGATCTTGGTATTTTTCAGGACTATCGTTTGGTCTGCAAAAGAAAGCGCATCTGTGCTATCGTGAGTGGCTATAATGCAAGTAATATTCTTTTCTTTGAGGTAAGCGAAGAGGCGTCTCCTTAAATTATTCTTTCTAAAATGATCTATATGGCTAAAAGGCTCGTCGAGTAAAATCAATTCCGGTTCATTTGCTAAAGCTCTTGCAAGTGCAACCCTTTGTTGCTGGCCACCGCTTAATTTGCTGGCTTTTACATTCGCCAGCTCTTGCATTTCTACCACATCTAACAATTCTTTGATCCTACGCTTTTTCTTAACCGGATACATATTGCTGAGATATTTTCCCACATTATCATGAACATTTAATGGAGGCATCAGATCAAAATCTTGCGCAAGGTATTTTATAAAATCTTCTCCGGGAACCAGATTAAAAGTGGGACCTAAAAGCTCTTTTCCATTCCAAGTAATAGTTCCATCGGTATGATGTAAACCGTAAATAAGTTGAAGCAACGTGCTTTTCCCACATCCGCTGGCTCCAATAATTGAAACGTTTTGGCCTTTTTCTATTTTTAAGTTGATATTCTTTAAAACCGGAGTTTTATCATAAGAAAAATAAACATTTTTCAATTGAAGCATAGAAGCAGTTTTAGTAGGTGATAAATTTAAGATAAACTTTTTAGGCTTTCTACAAAGAAAAAGACCCCTGAAGTTATTTCAGAGGTCTTTATAAATATTAAATTTCAACTAAAATTTAGCTGCTCACATCTTATTCGGCAAACTTTTGAAACCCATATTATATAGGGTAAAAGCAAAGATATCTGCATATTCTTCTATGATCATAGCCGTTGGTTTTCCAGCTCCATGACCTGCTTTGGTTTCAATTCTAATAAGAACAGGTGCATCTCCCACTTGTTTTTCCTGTAATTCTGCAGCAAACTTAAAGGAGTGTGCAGGAACCACTCTATCATCATGATCTCCGGTAGTTACCATAGTTGCAGGGTATTTAGTTCCTTTTTTAACATTATGAACAGGAGAATAAGCGTAGATGTAATCAAACATTTCTTTGCTGTCTTCTGAAGTTCCATAATCATAAGCCCATCCGGCTCCTGCTGTAAAGGTGTGATATCTCAACATATCCATAACACCCACTGCAGGCAAGGCTACTTTCATAAGATCTGGACGTTGCGTCATAGTTGCACCCACTAATAAACCTCCGTTAGACCCACCTCTTACCGCTAAATAGTCGCTTGAAGTATATTTATTATCGATTAGATATTGAGCTGCAGCAATAAAATCGTCAAACACATTTTGCTTTTTCATTTTAGTACCTGCATCATGCCACTCTTTTCCATATTCTCCACCACCTCTTAAATTAGGCACTGCATAAACACCACCTTGTTCCATCCAAACCGCATTTGCAATGCTAAATGAAGGTGTTAAGCTAATATTGAATCCTCCATAACCGTAAAGTATAGTTGGATTCTTCCCATCTAATTTCACTCCTTTTTTATAAGTGATAATCATTGGTACTTTCGTTCCATCTTTTGAAGTGTAGAAAATCTGCTTACTTTCATACGCTGAAGGATCAAAATCTATGTCTGGTTTATTATATAATTCAGATTCTCCTTCTTTGATCTCATATTTGTAAATGCTACCCGGAGTTACGTAGTTAGTAAAAGAATAGTACAATTCTTTTTTATCTTTTTTCGCACCAAAACCACCGGCTGATCCAATACCGGGAAGTTCAATTTCTCTAACCATTTTTCCGTCGTAATCAAACTGCTTTACTTTAGAAACTGCATCTACCATGTAATTGGTAAAAAAGTAACCACCTCCAGTAGAGGGAGTAAGCACATTTTTGGTTTCAGGAATAAAATCTTTCCAATTCTCTGGAGTTGGATTAGAAGCATCAACGCTAACGATCTTTCCGTTTGGAGCATCTTTATTAGTGAAAATGAATAATTTAGAACCATCATTTTCCATTACATAAGAATCTGTTTCTTCATTGTCTAAAATAGTGATCAATTCAGGATTTTCTTTGGTAAGATCCATCATAAATAATTTACCACCAGAAGTAGAATTTCTTGCAGAGATGTATAGAAAATGATCATCTTCTGAAACATTTCCACCTACGTAACGATGTTTTTGAGCTTCGGTTGCACCGAAAACCAGTTTATCATCTTTTTGATCTGTTCCTAATTTGTGATAGAACAATCTATGCTGATCTGTTTTTGCTGAAAGCTCACTTCCTTTAGGCTTTTCATAACTTGAATAATAAAATCCATCATCACCTTTCCAAGAAATTCCACTGAATTTAACATCGCGCAAAGTATCTTCTACGATCTCTTTAGTTTCAGTATCTAAAATCATGATTTTTCTCCAATCGCTTCCGCCTTCAGAAATACTGTAAGCAGCTTTTTTTCCGCTTTTGGAAAAACTTAAATCACTTAAAGAGGTTGTTCCATCTTCACTAAATTTATTCGGATTAAGAAAAACCTCAGCTTCAGCATCATCGCTTTTTTTACGGTAAACAACATATTGATTTTGCAGTCCGTCATTCTTATAAAAATAGATATAGTCTCCTTCTGTAAAAGGAGCACCAAGTTTTTCGTAATTCCAAAGTTTAGTTAATCGGTCATTCAAATCTTTGCGATAAGGAATCTTTTCTAAATAATTAAAAGTGACTTCATTTTCGGCTTTCACCCAGTTTTCTGTAGCTTCACTTCTATCATCTTCCAGCCAGCGATACGGGTCTTTTACTTTGGTTCCAAAATAATCTGTAACCGTATCTACTTTTTTAGTCTTTGGATATTTCAAATTTGTTGAATTGTCGTTAGTGTGATTTTTATCATGCTCTTGCGCATTTGCAAGTGGAGCGGTAAGCATTAAACATATCGACAGTAATTGTAATCTACTCTTCATATAATTAAAATTAGTTGTCTCTAAATTTAATACAAAATGCCCATAAGTTGAAATCTTATAGGCATTTGATTTTATTTATGATTTTTTGGTTTAAACTAATCCTTTTTGGACTGTCTCCCTGAGCGGAGTCGAAGGGTTAAGACATCTCGACTCCGCTCGATGTGACAAAAGGTTTTCATTTTGAGATTAAACCAATTCGTGACTTACTAAATATTCTGCGATCTGAACTGCATTGGTAGCGGCTCCTTTTCTTAAGTTATCTGCAACTATCCACATATTCAACGTATTTGGCTGAGAATAATCTCTTCTAATTCTTCCCACAAACACATCATCTTTTCCTTCCGCATAAATAGGCATTGGATATGTATTTACAGACGGATTGTCTTGTACAGTAACTCCAGGAAAATCATTCAATAATTTTCGAACATCATTTTCATCAAAATCATTTTCAAATTGAACGTTCACCGATTCGCTATGTCCACCAACAACAGGAATTCTAATAGCGGTTGCCGAAACATTTACGCTATCGTCTCCAAGGATCTTTTTGGTTTCATTTACCAACTTCATTTCTTCTTTGGTGTAGCCATTGTCCATAAAAACATCGCAATGAGGAATAGCATTTCTATGAATTGGGTAAGGATAAGCCATTTCCCCTTTTTCCTCTTTGTATTCATTTTCTAATTGTTTCACAGCCTTTACCCCGGTTCCTGTAATAGACTGATAGGTAGAAACCACCACTCTTTTAATTTGATAAGCATCGTGAAGTGGCTTTAAAGCCATCAACATCTGGATAGTTGAACAGTTTGGGTTGGCAATGATCTTATCTTCTTTACCCAACTCATTTGCATTGATTTCCGGAATGATCAATTTCTTGTTTGGATCCATTCTCCAAGCTGAAGAATTATCGATAACCGTAGTTCCAACCTCCGCAAACTTAGGAGCCCATTCTAAAGAAGTATCTCCTCCTGCAGAAAATAATGCAAGATCTGGTTTTAAACTTACCGCTTCTTCAAGGCCAATAACTTTATATTTTTTATTTCTGAAATTAATCTCTGTTCCTATAGATTTCTCTGATGCTACAGGATACAGTTCGGTTACTTCAAAATTTCTTTCTTCTAATACTTTTAGTATAATATTCCCTACCATTCCGGTAGCTCCAACTACTGCAATTTTCATATGAATGATTTTAATAAACTGATTGCAAAGGTATATTACATGAAATAATCTAGGCTTCTAGTTATCATATAATTTATAGCTGCATCTTTAAATTAAACACAATTTTAATTTTTGTGTAAAAAAATACCCCGCTTTCACGGGGTTTGGTTGTTAAAATATGTAGTGTAGCGGTAAGCGTACTTCTTTATTTAAAATATAATGCCTTCATATATTCAGATCTTCGTCCTTTATAAACCATTTTCCAAATATCAGCTTTGTTAATGATTCCTTTGCTTACAAGTCTTAGGCCATCTATATATGTTCTGTACACCAAGGTATATGTAAAAAGTAAGATTACAAAGATCCAAGAATTGAAATCAGATATTTTCATTAGTAAAATCATAACAGCTAATGGTGTTAAGATTGCTAAGTAATAATAATAGATGTTTCTCATCTTAAGAATTTTGTTTTTTCAACTCATCTCTAATTTCGATCAACAATTCTTCCTGACTTGGTCCTTTTGGTGCTGGAGCAGCTTCCTCTTCTTTTTTCTTAGTTTTTTCATAAGCTCTTAAAAATAAGAACACAAAAAGTCCCACCAAAATAAAGTAGATAATTGCCTGAATAAGATTTCCGTAGGTTAACACGGCAGCTTCTGCTGCTTGCGCTGCTTCTAAGGTTGCATATTTATTCCCGTCTAAAGAGATGAATTTCTGAGAGAAATCTGCACCTCCAGTTAAAACACCAATAATTGGCATAAATATATCTGCAACAATAGATGATATAACCTTGTTAAACGCTGCACCAATTACTACCGCTGTAGCAAGAGCAACAATATCCTTCTTCATTAAGAAGGCTTTAAAATCCTGAAAAAACGCCATATAAATTAGTTGATTAGTTAATATGCAGGGAATTTAATTAAAATTATAAATGTTTTCCAAGATTTATCTTAATTATTCAGGAATTATTACCCTTTTTACGCGTTGTGAAATCCCGGTGATCAATTCATAAGAAATTGTATTCCCGGTTTTTGCAAAAGCCGTGGCGGGTTGAGGTCCACCAAAAATTATTACTTCGTCACCATCTTCACATTCAATTCCTGTAATATTTATCATTAACATGTCCATACAAACATTCCCAATAATAGGAGCATAATTGCCATTAACCATAACTCCTGCTTTTCCATTTCCATATTGGCGGTTAATACCATCGGCATGTCCAATTGGTAATACGGCGATCTTAGTTTTTTCTGAAGCTATAAAAGCTCGATTATAACCCACAGATTCTCCGGGTTCGATATTATGTATTTGAGAAATGATGGTTTTTAGAGTACCTATAGGTTTAAGATGTTTGGAAACTTCCGGATCGTTACCAAAGCCATAAAGACCAATTCCACTTCTTACCATATCGTAAGCTGCTTCAGGATAATTTATAATTCCGGAGGTGTTGCATAAATGTAGAAGAGGTCTGTATCCAAGGCCTTCTACTAGCAAGTGAGCCATATTTCTGAATTTATTGATCTGGCCCAAAGTAAATTCTCGTTCTTTCCAATCTTCGCTAGCAGTAAGGTGAGAAAATATACCCTTCACTTTTATAGCTTTGGTATTGGAAAGCATAGTTAATACTTTCTCTATTTCAACCTCATCAAAACCTAATCTGTTTAATCCTGTATTCAATTTAAGATGAACGGGATAATCTTTTAAGCCTAATCTTTCGGCAGTTTTTATAAATTCTCTCAATACAAAATCGCTGTAAATACTTGGTTCCAGACAATTTTCAACCACCTCTTCAAAATTGATAGATTGAGGGTGTAATACCAAAACAGAATTTTTGATACCTGCTTCTCTAAGAGATGCTCCTTCATACGTATATGCAACAGCAAAATAGTCGACCCCTAGATCACTTAATTTTTGAGAGATGATTTCTGCTTTACTTCCATAGCCATATGCTTTTACAACCGCCATGAACTTTGCATTTTCTGGAGCTCTAGAACGAATGTATTTATAATTGTGAGCTAGTGCACCAAGATCTATTTCCAGGGTTGTTTCTCTCGTCTTGTTTATCAAAATTTATTCTTTTTTAGGGTCTATGGTTTGGGCGTTATTAACCGGGATAGTTTTTACTCTTTCCTTAAGCATGGCCTTATAATAGGCTCCACGGCTTAAAGGTTCATATTCTTCATTTTCTCCCAGAAATACTAGGTCATCATTAACCGCTTTTCTGTAACTAAATTGTGCTAGATTCCCTGTGCGTGTACAAACTGCATGTACTTTTGTTACATATTCTGCAGTTGCCATTAGGTTTGGCATAGGTCCAAAAGGGTTTCCTTTAAAATCCATATCAAGTCCGGCAACTATTACTCTAACTCCGCGATTGGCAAGATCGTTACAAACCGTTACTATCTCATCATCAAAAAATTGCGCTTCATCTATCCCAACCACATCACATCCATCTGCCAGTAATCTTATGTTAGATGCGGAAGGCACCGGGGTAGATCTAATTTCATTAGAATCGTGAGAAACTACCATTTCTTCATGGTAACGAGTATCTATAGCGGGTTTAAAGATCTCCACCTTCTGTTTGGCGAACTTGGCTCTTTTTAACCTGCGTATCAATTCTTCGGTTTTACCGGAAAACATGGAGCCGCAGATTACTTCAATCCAGCCAAATTGCTCTTTGTGATTTACTGTATTTTCGAGAAACATTTTGTAATTTTCAGTGCCGAATAGGAAAAGCTCCTATTTCGCATAAAGTTGACACAAATTTATTAAAAATACAACCTGCCTCAATGTGAGGTTCTTTAAATTTGTGAACCATGCAGAAAGAATTTGTAATAATAGCCGTTTAATAATTGGTTAAATTTTTGCAATTATAAGCAAACGCTGTTCTACTTAACTTAAACACAACCTGTGATGAAAAATAAACTTGAAGCTGAATTAAAACAATTAGCTAAAAAAATATTTGATAAGAATACCAATCAAACCGCTGCCGATCTTAAGCAGCAGGCAAAAGAATTATATGAAAAACTGACTATTTTATCTTTTACTGAAGAAAATCTAGCATTTTTTCAAAAGGAAACGAAACCAGAACCAAAAGTTGAAGAACAGAACATTCCGCAAGTTGAAGTAGAAGCTCCCAAACAAGAAGCTCCAGTTCAGCAAGAAGTTTTTGCAAGAGTAGAAGAGCCTGTTCAAGAAAAAGAAGAAGAAAAGGATGAATATCTTCCGGATGGTACAGAATATAACGATGCCGATGCCATTACCGAACCAAATACGGAAATGATCAAAGATATTGTAGCACAAATGCCACCCGAAACTGAAAATGTGGAAAGAATGCTAAACAATGTGATGTCTAGAAATGGAGCGGTTAAAAAACCTGAAACTCCTAAACAAGAAGATAAAACCGATTTTAGAAATATCGGAGTAGATTATGATAATCTCCCAAATTTTGAACCGGTAAAAAAACAAGAAAAAGACCGTCCACGCTCTTTAAATGATAGATTGAAAAAGGGAATTAATATTGGGCTTAATGAACGTTTGGCTTTTATTCGTCATTTATTTGATGGTAATACAGCAGATTACAATAGAGTTATTTCTCAATTAAATACTTTTGATTCTTTAAGTGAAGCTAAAAAATTCATCCAATTGGTTGTAAAACCAGATTATAAGAATTGGGTTGGAAAAGAAGATCAGGAACAAAAGTTTATGGAACTGGTAGAAAATAAGTTTAATCATTAGATCTCATCCAGATCAAGTAATTTTTTTATGGCGAAACTTTATTTAGTGCCAACTCCCATTGGTAACTTGGAAGATATGACTTTTAGAGCCATTAGAGTTCTTAAAGAAGTAGATTACATCTTAGCAGAAGATACCAGAAATAGTGGGAAACTATTAAAACATTTTGAAATTAATACTCCTATGCACAGTCACCACATGCATAATGAGCATAAAACGGTGGAAACTATTGTTAGAAGAATCCAGCAAGGAGAAACCTTTGCTTTAATTAGCGATGCAGGAACTCCCGCAATCAGCGATCCCGGATTTTTGCTTACTCGAGCTTGTGTAGAAGCAGGAATTGAGGTAGACTGTTTACCTGGTGCTACAGCATTTGTTCCGGCACTTGTAAATAGTGGGTTTCCAAATGATAAATTTGTTTTTGAAGGTTTTTTACCTGTTAAAAAAGGTAGACAGACCAGATTAAAGATCTTAGCAGAAGAAGACAGAACGGTGATCTTTTATGAATCTCCTCATAAATTGATAAAGACGTTGACTCAATTTGCAGAGTATTTTGGTGAAGATAGGCAGGTTTCTGTTTCTAGAGAGATCACAAAAATGCACGAAGAAACTATTCGTGGTACGGCTACAGAAGTTTTAGCACATTACACCAAAAATCCACCACGAGGTGAGATCGTTTTAGTAATAAAAGCTAGATCGTAGCATCAAGATTACCTCCAATTTACTTTCCCTATAAAGTCGATTAAATAATTAATTCGAAATAATACCATTATACATGCGCTGGACATTAAAACCTAAACCAAATAGCGAAACTGTTTCTCAACTTGCTTCAAAACTTGGAGTTGAAAAACCAATAGCTTCTTTGTTGGTGCAGCGTGGTGTTGAAACTTTTGAAGAAGCTAAAAAATTCTTTAGACCCTCTTTAGACGATCTTCATGATCCTTATCTTATGAAAGACATGGATCTAGCAGTAGCGCGGATTGAAAAGGCGATTGAGAATGATGAGAATATCATGGTTTTCGGAGATTATGATGTAGATGGAACTACCAGTGTTGCCTTACTTTCTTCTTTTCTGAAAAGTTTTTATCCAAATGTGGCTACCTATATTCCGGATAGATATGACGAAGGATACGGAGTTTCTTATAAAGGAATTGACTTTGCTGGGGATAATGACATTACCTTGATAATTGCCTTAGACTGTGGAATAAAAGCTATAGATAAAGTAGCTTACGCTTCAGAAAAAGGAGTAGATTTTATTATTTGCGATCATCATCGCCCCGGAAATGAAATTCCCAAAGCTGTGGCGGTATTAGATCCAAAAAGAGAAGATTGCGAATATCCTTATAAAGAGCTTTGTGGTTGTGGTGTAGGTTTTAAACTAATGCAAGCTTGGGCGATCAAACAAGATTATCCACTAGATACTCTTTTGCCATATTTAGATCTTGTGGCTACTGCAATTGGGGCAGACATTGTTCCTATAACCGGAGAAAATAGAATTTTGGCTTATCATGGGCTGCATGTAATAAATACCGCACCAAGGGTTGGATTTCAGGCAATATTAAATCAGGTAAAAAAGGAAACGCTCACTATTACTGATGTAGTTTTTATTCTGGCTCCTAGAATTAATGCTGCTGGAAGAATGAAACATGGTTTACATGCTGTGAATTTATTGGTAGAAAATGACGAGGAAACCGCAAAGCAATTTGCAGCAGAGATAGAATCTTATAATTCTGATAGAAAAGATGCAGACAAAATCATAACTGTAGAAGCTTTAGCACAGATAGAGGATCTCAATGAAAAAGAACGTTTTACGACCGTTGTGTACCAGGAAAACTGGCATAAAGGCGTAATTGGTATTGTAGCTTCCAGATTAACGGAAACCTATTATAGACCAACCTTGGTATTTACTAAAAGCGGAGAAAAACTGGCAGCTTCCGCTAGATCTGTTAAAGGTTTTGATGTATACGATGCTTTAGAAGCATGTAGTGAACATATAGAACAATTTGGAGGTCATAAATATGCTGCAGGCCTTACGCTTCATGAATCTCAATATGAAGATTTCAAACAAAAATTTGAAGAAGTAGTTGCGGCAAGTATAGAAAAACATATGTTAGTTCCTGAAGTTTTGATAGATACTGAAATAAACCTAGCCGATATTACACCTAAATTTCATCGAATCTTAAAACAATTTGCTCCTCACGGTCCCGGAAATATGTCGCCGGTTTTTCTAACTCAGAATTTAAAAGATACCGGATATGGAAAATGTGTAGGTGCAGACGATCTGCATCTAAAATGCCGAGTAAAGCAAGCAAATAGTCCTATTTCAATAGATGCCATAGGCTTCAATATTGGTCCAAAATGTAATTTGATTACTAATTCTCAAACTTTTAAAGCTGCTTATTCTATAGACGAAAATGAATGGAATGGCAATATCTCGCTTCAGCTGAAGCTAAAAGATATTAGTGCTTAAAAGTTAAAATTTAATTAAGTCCACTCTCAATTCTAATTACTCAAGCTTAATTCCCGAAATTTAAGGTTCGACCAAATATTAATAAAGATGAAATTTATTGCTACCCTAGCAGCCGTGCTGCTATTTTTAAATCTATCTGCACAAGAGAATGATTATAATGTAACTTCTCCAGACGGAACTATTAAAGTTTCTTTTAGTTTGAATGCCAATGGGGAGCCATATTATCAAGTCTTTCATAAAGATCAAACGGTGATAGATTCTTCATATATGAGCTTTGATCTTAAGGATGCTCCTTCACTTTCTAAAGATTTTAAAGTAGAAGATGCTCAAAATTCCACTTTTAATGAAACCTGGGAAATGCCATGGGGAGAGCAATTGAAGGTGGTGAATAATCACAATGAACTTAAGTTGAACCTTCAAGAAACTTCAAAATTAAAGAGAAAAATCACCATTGTTTATAGAGTTTTTAATGATGGAATTGGCTTTAGATATCAATTCCCAAAACAGGAGAATTTAAACGAAGTTATTATTACAGACGAGAACACAGAGTTTGCTTTAACCGGCGATCATACTGCTTTTTGGATTCCTGGAGATTGGGATATTTATGAACATTTATATCACACCACAAAGGTTTCTAAAATAAATGCCACCACTTTAAGAGACAATCCAAATTTAGGGAAACACTCTTATATTCCTGAAAATGGGGTTGATACTCCAGTAACTATGAAGACAGATGACGGACTTTATTTGAGTTTTCATGAAGCAGCTTTGTTAGATTATGCAGGAATGACTTTGAAAGTAGATACAACTAGTCTTAAGCTTACCAGCGAACTTGTAGGTTCAGATATTACAGGGTATAAAGTAAAAAGAACAACGCCTTTTAACACTCCTTGGAGAACTATTTTGATAACCGAAAAAGCTACACAACTTATAGACTCGAAATTGATCTTAAATCTTAATGAGCCAAATAAACTAGAAGATGTTTCTTGGTTTCACCCAACAAAATATACAGGAATATGGTGGGAAATGCATTTAGGTAAAAATTCTTGGGATATGGCTTCAGGAATTCACGGAGCAACTACTCAAAATGCAAAAGATAAAATAGACTTTTCTGCTAAAAATGGAATTGGTGCCATGTTGGTTGAAGGTTGGAATACTGGATGGGAACATTGGATTGGTTTTGAAGATAGAGAAGGAGTGTTTGATTTTGTAACTCCGTATTCAGATTATGACTTAGATGAGGTTGTAAAATATGGAAAAAGTAAAGGAGTGAGCATTGTAATGCACCACGAAACTTCTGCTGCTCCAAGAACTTATGACAAACAAATGGATACCGCTTATGCCTTGATGAAGAAATATGACATGCATGTGGTAAAATCTGGATATGTTGGAAAGATCATCCCTAAAGGTGAATATCACCACGGGCAATGGATGGTAAATCATTACAATAACGCAGCTATTAAAGCAGCAGATTACCAAGTTGCCGTAAATGCGCACGAGCCAATAAAAGCTACAGGATTAAGAAGAACGTATCCTAATATAATTTCGAGAGAAGGATTACGCGGACAAGAATTTAATGCTTGGGCAAGTGATGGAGGAAATCCTCCAGAGCATTTACCAATTGTAGCTTTTACCAGAATGCTAGCAGGACCAATAGATTTTACTCCCGGAATTTTTGATATTAAATTCGATAAATACAAGCCGAACAATCAGGTAAATACTACACTTGCTCAACAATTGGCTTTGTATGTAGTTATTTACAGCCCAATACAAATGGTGCCAGATCTAGCTGAAAATTACGAAGGTCAGCCGGGATTCCAGTTTATTAAAGATGTGGTTACAGATTGGAAAAAGACCGAAGTTTTAAATGGTGAAATTGGAGATTTTGTGACAATTGCCAGAGAAGACAGACACAGCGATAATTGGTTTTTAGGAAGTATTACTGATGAGAACGCAAGAGAACTGGATATAGATCTAAACTTTTTAGATGAAGGAGCTACTTACACAGCAATTATTTATGAAGATGGTAAAGACGCAGATTGGAATGAAAACCCTACTTCTTTAAACATTAGAAAAGTTGAGCTTACTAAAAATGATACTTTAAAACTGAAGTTAGCTGCAGGTGGTGGAGCCGCTGTAAGTTTTATGAAAAATAAATAATTAGAAAAGCCGGAAAAGGCTAATTTTATTAGAAATTAGGTAGTTAAGGCTGGAGTTTCTTCAGCCTTAATTCATTTCCGTCAAATTCTGCATAGGTGTAGAAATTGATCCAATCGCCTGTATTAATGTAGGTTGAGGTTTCATTGAGGTCGATCTCTAAAGGCAAATGTCTATGCCCGAACAAGAAATAATCATAATGCTGAGACTCTAATTTTCTGCGGCAATATTGAATTAACCATTCTCCTTCTTCGCCTAAAAATTGCTGATCTTCTTCTCCCGATATCAGTTTATTTTTGATAGAAAGATGTTGCGCTAACGGAACTCCAAGATCTGGATGTAACCAACGGTAGAACCATTTTGAAACTGGATTAGTAAAGACCTTTTTCATCCTTTTGTAGCCATGATCACCGGGGCCAAGTCCGTCGCCATGACCAATTAAGAATTTCTTATTGTTGAATTCAAACTCTTTTGGGCTATGATACACCGGGATGTCTAATTCTTTTTCAAAATAATCATCCATCCACAGGTCATGATTTCCAACAAAGAAATAAATGGGAATTCCACTATCTCTAATTTCAGCAAGTTTACCTAAAGTTCTTACAAAGCCTTTTGGAACTACATGTTTATATTCAAACCAAAAATCGAAAAGGTCTCCCAACAAAAAAATAGCAGCTGCATCTTCCTTGATCTCATCCAGCCATTTTACAAACTTCTGTTCACGAGGTCTACTTGCCTCTTGAGTAGGAGCACCAAGGTGATTATCGCTAGAGAAGTAAACTTTTTTTCCTGCTGGAATATTCATATGCCGGAGAATGAGTTGTAAATATAATTAATTTGATGCATTTGGATGCTTTGTAGAAAGTGCGCAAGGGATGGCAGCGGCATCCCCCGATTTTTATCGGGGATATAGCGAACAGCCCGACCCTTTAGGGTTGCGCCCTAAGAATTATCTGAAGCATACCACTCTGCAAAAGAAGAGTCTGTTTCCTGAAGTTTTAGGGAATGCAATTGAATGTGACCGGGAAGGTTTTTAATGATCTTTTTGGAAAAATCTATCACCATATTCTCGCTGGTAGGCTGATAATCTACCAAGATCACATTATGATCTCTGCTTTCCAGCTCTTTTGCAAGTTCTATATGCGGCGTGTTCTTGTTGAATACGGTAGCATGATCAAACTTGTCTACAATTTCAGATTTCACGATCTTTTTTAGATCTCCAAAATCTATCACCATCCCAAATTTTACATTATTGGAATCGGTTATAGGAGTTCCAATTACGGTAACGCTCAACTTATAACTGTGGCCGTGCACATTCTTACATTTCCCGTCATATCCATACAATGCGTGCCCGGTTTCAAAAGAAAATTGCTTGGTGATCCTGATCTTGCTCATACTATTAATTTGATGCAAAGATAATAGTTTTTGTCGGCTTAAATTTTAGATACAAGCAAAGCTTTCCTGATGTATATTTGTCGGCTTTATCAGCTCTTATTTAGAGTTTACATTTGAAAGCCTTTGGCTATAATTTTTAAAATGAATACAACCGCAACCCCTGATCTAGAATTATTTGAACAACTAGAATTTAGAGAAAATCCGCTCTATGAGAAGATCATTTCTGATATTTTAGAAAATCAATTTAGCATTGTTGAAGACTTTTTTAGCTTGGAAGAAGTGGCGGAATTGAGGCAATCGCTTTTAACCAAATACGAAGAAGATAACTTTAAGAAAGCTGCGATTGGAAATAGGGTAAATGAAACCATCGAGAAATCTGTGCGTGGCGATTTTATTTTGTGGATGAATGAGGCCAATGCAGAGCCATTAGAAAAGCTCTTCTTTTCTAAGATCAATTCTTTAGTAGACTATCTAAATAAAACCTGTTTTTTAGGAATTCTTCAAAAGGAATTTCATTACGCTTTATATCCCGAAGGCACTTTTTACAAGCGTCATCTAGATACATTTCAAAATGACGACAGAAGGAAGTTGTCTATGGTTTGTTATTTAAATGATGAAGATTGGAAGCCTGAAAATGGTGGAGAATTGGTGATCTATAAAGATGAAGATGGAGAAGAAAAAGAGATCAAAATCTATCCTTTTCCGGGTAGAATGGTAATTTTTGAAAGTCAGATCTTAGAACATGAAGTAAAACCGGTTAAAACGCCAAGAATGAGTATTACCGGGTGGTTAAAAACCAGGTAATTATTTCTTGAGTTTCTGATATACAAAGACGCCAATCAAGGCAAGAGCGAGAATGATCCAAAGGCCCATTCCGCTTAAAAAAGTAAATATATCAAAAGCTTCTTCGCTTACAGGAACTTCGTTTTGTGTCATTATTTGCGTTTGTTATAATAATGTCTTGAAAAATAAAATATTAGCAGCACTACTAGGATCATTCCCAAATAATACTTGTTTGCATTTATAAACTCCCAAATTGTAAAGCCCCATTGCTCATCTCCAACTGCTGGACTGTCTTTTGGTAATTCGCTTTGCTGAATCATCTTTCTAATTGTTTAAAAAAAGAAAGATACTAAATATTATAACGGGTAGATTTATTTTTTGAATTTAGATAGCGCCTGTTTTGTAAAATCTGAAAGCACTAATTCTCCGCTAATTGCAGCTCTTTTTTGAAGTAGATCGTCCCAATTTTCGGTATTTTCCCATAGCGTTCGTTTCATTTCTAATAAAGCTTGCGGATTATAAGAAGCTAATTTCTCAGTAAACAATTCCACTTCGTTATCCAGTTCCTTAATAGAATCGAAGACCTTTGCATAAAGCCCTTTTTCTTTGGCCCAATATGCATTTTTCCATTCATGAGCGGCTAAGGTTAATTCTGCCAAGCCGGAAACGCCTATTTTGCGCTCTACGGCAGGAGCAATCACAAAAGGCCCAATGCCTATGGTAAGTTCAGAAAGTTTTATAGAGGCCGCCTCTGTAGCCATTACATAATCGCATGCTGCTGCAAGTCCAACTCCACCACCAACAGTTTTTCCTTGAATCCTCCCAACTATGAGTTTTTTACAAGATCTCATGGCGTTGATCACCTTAGCAAATCCAGAAAAGAATTGTTTTCCTTGTTCCAAATTTTCTACAGCTACCAATTCATCAAAAGAAGCTCCGGCGCAAAATGCTTTTTCTCCTTCAGATTTTAAAATAATCACATTCACAGCATCCTCATCAGATAATCTAATCAACTCTTTTTCCAGTCTGTCTAACAATTCTGACGGGAAAGAATTACTGGCAGGATGTCCAAATTCTACAGTGGCTATCTTATTTTGAATATTGGTATATAAACTTCCGTTCTCTCTGTTGGTGGTCATGGTTCTCGATTTTTTCAAATGTAGTGATAAAGCGTAAAATTGCCCAATCTTGAAGGTTTCTAAACTTCTTTATTTAGATATTTTCTTCGGAATTGAATGACTAAAGCGCTACTTCTAATAAGCATCCAACAGAAAAATGCGATCCAGATAGCGTACAATTTCAATCCGAAATAGTCTGCGATTAATAGTGCAGGGGTAAACACTAAAAATGTAGCAACCAATAATAAATTCCGAAGGTATTTTGCTTCTCCCAAGCCTTTAAAAATTCCGTCGAACATAAAAGCGATGGCGTTAACCGGTTGCATGATCAAAACGATCCAAAAAACAGAAGAGAATAACACCAGAACACTGGCTTCTTTATTAAATAAAAGTCCGATCTGGTCATAAAGCAAGAAACAGATCGCCATTAAGATGAGTGCTATGAAAACGGCATATTTGCTGATCTTTTTACTGAGTTCCCATAAACTTTTGTAATCTTTTGATCCTAATAATTTCCCGCCAATTGCATTACCGGCATTTGCGTAACCATCTATAAAAAAGGAGAAAAACAACCAGATGTTCATCAAGATACTCTGGGCTGCAATGTAATTTTTCCCATATCCGGTTGCATATGCGTTTGCTAAATAAATGGCAAAATTTAAGGCAGCTGTCCTTACAAATAAGTTGGCAGCCATAAACAATAGTCCTTTCATTCTGGGGTTGATGGTGAAACTCAGTTTTAAATGAAAAGGCGTTTTTTTGAAAAAGAACCATAATGCCATAATAAGCATTACCAGTTGGGCAGTTAAACTGGCATAAGCAGCTCCTTTTAAATGCATTGGTTCTAAATATCCATCGATACCATAAACCAACAAATAGTCTAAAGCTACATTTACCACAGCTCCGGTAAGACTACATTTCATGGCCCATAGCGTATTTTGCAGTCCGCGAAAAACACCGAAGATGGCAAAGGTAACTAAGGTTAAAGGATAGCCTAAAGCACGAATTTGATAATAATCTTCAGAATATTGAAGTATCAATCCATCGGCATTATATGCGCTAAAAATTGAATGGGCAAAAAATGCAGTAGTGGCATAGATCACTAAACTGAAGAGAAGGTTAAAAGCAATTGCTTGTGGAATAAGGGTTTTAACAGCATGTAATCTATTAGCACCAAGATGTTGAGAGACAATAGCAGAAATAGCAGTTTTGGTTTGAGCAACGATCCAGATGATGGCAGAGAGAAATGAACCTACAATACCTGCCGCTGCCAAGGCTTCTATTGGATGATCATCCACATTACCTATAACAGCAATATCTGTTAGCGAAATTAGCGGTTCTGCAATTCCAGCAATAATTGCCGGAATAGCGATGCGATTGATATTCTTAAAACTTATGGCAGTGCTCAAGGTCTAATTTATATGCTAAAGTTAATGCTTATAATACCAATTCATAACAATGAAATGGATGGTTGCTTTGTTTAGGAAAAAAGATATCATCAAGTTTCTGATATCCACGAGCTTCATAAAAGCTTTGATTTCTTTTATTCTGACTGAAAGTATCTAGTCTAACAGACTCAAAATTATTTTCTCTAGCGAAATCTTCGGCAAAATTCATTAATTTTTGTCCGTAGCCTTTTCCCCAAGTTGCAGGATCTGTAGCTAAACGATGTATATAAAGATTCTTAGAATTTGGGGTGAGCCAAGAAATAGGAATGTACTCTTCGTCCATAACTTCTGTAATAACTATAATTCCTAAGAGCTTATCAGTATTTTCTAATACATGCAATTCCTTTTTCTCAATATCTACTTTCAATCTTTCTAAAGAAGGGTAGTGTTCATTCCATTGAAAGATTCCTTTTGATTCCATCGCAACTGCGCAAGCCTCGGTCAATTTTTTAATTGTATCAAGATGGTGGGAAGTAGCTAATCTAATTTGTGATGAATCTTTCAAGTGGTAGATTTTTTAATTCTTTAAAAATAAAAAAACCACTCTAAAAAGAGTGGTTTTGCGTGGAGAATATCGGAGTCGAACCGATGACCTTTTGGCTGCCAGCCAAACGCTCTAGCCAACTGAGCTAATCCCCCAAAATCGAATTCAAAGATAAACAAAAAATCAAACGAGGGAAATGTTATTTAATTTCTTTGAATTCAGCAAGTTTCAGAATATTATCCTTCGGTTGCTCTCAAAAGTTCTTCTTGCGGAGTGTCCATAAATTCTCTGGTTTTTTCTAGAACAAATTTGAAATCCTTAGAAACCTCAGGTTCATTCCAAGGATGCGTAATTCCATATACGTGATCTGCATTTTCAACCAATAAAAGTTCTGAGAAAGTACTCCATTCAAACAATTTTCCGGAAGCGCTAATAGGCACTGCTACATCACTGCTTCCGTGTATAATTAAAAGTGGAATCTCTAAGGCTTTTGCTGCTCTAGAAATTGTTAGTCGCTCCTCGTTCTCTTTAAAATTGGTGTAGAATTGATAGTGATGTGGTAGTTTTTGATTGGTCCTGGTGTTAAGAATATATCTTACCCCTTTCTCTTCCCATTTTTCTAATTCTTCTTCTTCAGGGAATCTTTCTCCAAAGTCACTTACAGATGAAAAAGTGATCAGCTTATTAATTCTATTTTCCTCTGCAGCTTTAATCACAACAATTCCGCCTCCTCGAGAATGTCCAATTAAGCTTATATCAGATGGGTCTATATGCATTGCACAATCAAAATCTGGCAAAAGAAGCCAATCTATGATAGATTGAAGATCATCTAATTCTTTAATGTAATTATTCTCTCCAAAAGCCTCGGTATCTAAGAATTCAGTAGGGTTCTCAGGAGTAGTTCCATTATGGGAAAAATTGAATTTCACGAAGAAATAGCCGGCTTCCGCAAAATACTCTCCCATTTTATCCCACGCACCCCAATCTTTAAAACCTTTGTAACCATGGCAAAATATAACCACTGGCTTTGGTTTATCTTCAGAAGAATAAAAAATGTCTGTTAAGATTGGCAAATTATGTTTGCCTTTAATTTCTATGTTTTTTTGCTTAGTAATTTCCATATTTTGTTTTAATTTCTTTTTCATAAAATGCAGTTTCCGGATCACAAATTTCCAAGATCAACTTCTTGAGTTGTGCTTTGAAATTTATAAGAGTTTCTGCATTCACTGTATTATTTTTAATTGATTTGCCTCCGTTGGATTCTTTAATTCCGAATTTCAAGAATCCTTCTTTTAGGTTTTTAAAAGAGATCACACCAGCTTCTGCTTCTATTACTCCATGTTGATTTTCTAACAATATCAAGGCATACATAAGTACTTGAAAAGGCTTTGCATATTTATCGTAATCTGTAGTAATATCATCCCAATTGGAAATCTCTAATTGATTGCGAAGTACTTTCCCCGTCTTATAATCTATAATTCTTAATATTCCGTTAGAAAGATCTACTCTGTCTACCATACCCCCAATATTTACCGGAAAATCAAGTTCTGGAATAGATAAATTTGCGTTTAACTTGGTTTCAATTTCCTTGATCTTTATGATCTTTCCAGCGGCTAATTCTTTAATTTCCATTTTAAGGAAATTAGTAACATACCTTTTAACCACTTCTAAGATCAGTAAATTTTTGCCCTTTGAGAGTGGAACTTTACTGTAGGTTTTTTGAAATTGCTTTATAACTTCTTTTGGAGTTCTCTTTATAAAATCTTCGAGATGCTCTTTGGTAAGCTCAACATCTATTATTTCTTTATAAAATTCTTCTAAAGTATCATGAACCACAGTTCCTAAGGTATTGTAAGCAACCGTTTCTTCTACTTCTTCTTTGTCTCTAATACCTAGAATATATTGACGATAAAAATCCAATGGATTTCTCATATAGGTAGTTAAAGCCGATGGAGAAAAACCTTTAGCAGCCAACTGTTTAATTCTTTCAATGATCTCTGGCGTTTTTTCAATGTTCTTAAGTTCATTGTCTATCACGGGAACTTCAGGAATAACAACCGAATGTTTAATATTATGCAAAGGCTCATTCTCAATTTCTAACTGAATCAAAAAACGACTCTTTTCACCTCCCATGTTGCTGTCTGTATCTGTATTGTGCAACAAGTATACCTTTTTAGCCCTTTGCAGTAAATGGTAAAAGTGATAGGTGTATACGGCATCTTTCTCTTTGTACGTAGGTAAATTATATGTTTTCTTCAGTTCAAAAGGAATAAAAGAATTATTGCTCTTTCCGGCCGGGAGCGTTCCTTCGTCTACAGATGTTAAAATCACAGTTTCAAAATCCAATACTCTAGATTCCAACATTCCCATTAATTGCAGTCCTTGAAAAGGTTTTCCCTGAAAATCTAAGGTTTGAGTACTAATTAATTCTTTAAAGAAATGATGTAAAGAGGTGACCGATTTTATGTGTGGATATTTATCAACCAATTTTAATAATTGATCTATCACCAAATGATAATGATATAGAAATTCTAAGTTGATCTTGTCTTCATCATTCTTTATTTCTTCTTTAAACCATTGAATTAACCGGCCAAAATCATCTAATATTTCTTTTGCTGAATTTTTATTTACAGGAAAGCAATAGGAAACTTTTTGTGCCATAGCATCGTCAAAAAGGTTTGATATCTGAGCTTTAGATAAATATAAAAGGTTGTTTGTTTTTATATTCTTTATGGCCTCATCTGCCTGCTTATCTATAGCTTTCTGAAGGATAGAATTACTTAGAACAGAAATTACATCTTTATAGTAATAGTTTTCATTTTCAGATTTTAAGATCTCGAAGAGCTTTTCAAATAAAGAAGAAAATGGACTATATTTTAATGGATAACCCATGGTAATGTTTAGCGCATCGATGTTTTGTGGCATTGCATTTAACATAGGTAACAATAGGCCTTCATCTCCTAAAACGAGAGCGGTAGAGTTTAATGCTGAAGATGATAGTTTTGATAAGATCTCACCGGCGTATTTAGCCTGTCCGATACTCTTTGGAATACCAATAATCTCAATTTCTTTTTCGGTTTTATAATGTTGACTTAGAGTACGAAATTCATTCGATTGATAATAAGGCCAGGAGCTTGCATAATTCCGAAGGAATAAAGAAACATCATGGTCCGGATCTGAAAAATGGACTTGATCTATATCCCAAAATACCTGTGCCTTATATTTCAACATTTGCTGAAAGATCAATTGTTCTGCAGAGTTTAGGGCATTAAAACCAATAAACACGAATTTATGTGCATTGTCCTTGGCAAAATTTTCTGCTTTTTCGGAAGCTTGTCTATAAACCAAACCTTGATAAGCTTCTTTTTTCTGAAGAAGTCTGGATTTTAATTCGTTGTAATATTCTGGGAGTTTTCTCCAGAAACGAAGATAGTTTTTTACAAGATCTGTTTGATTGTCTTGTAAAGACCAGTGCTCATTGTCTTTTATGGCAGATAGATAATTAAAGATAGCATCTGGCGGAACCAGATATCTATCTATCTCATTAAAATCGTGAAGAAGGGTTTGCGCCCAGCTACTAAAATTTTCAAAGTCTTCAGTTTGATCTTTTTGCGTAAGAGATAGGTAAACAGAATAGAACTCGAATAAGGTGGAGGTTGAATCTAAAGTCTTGAGTTCAGAAAGTTCTTCTGCAAACTCCTCGATACTTAAAATAGTAGGAGAAAAAACAGGTTGAGTATAACAAGTGGATATTTGTTTTTTTAAATAAGCTCCCGCACGTTTACTAGGAAGTATAAAGGTAAGATCTGGTAAATAATGACCTTCTTTTTGTAGGTTGGCTAAAATTTCTGAGATGAATGATGTCATGTTCTAAAAATAGAAAACGCCCCGATAAATCGAGGCGTTTTTATTAAAACTTTAGAAGTATATTCTATTATTTTTTGTTAGCGTCTGCTTTCATTTCTTTGTCTTTATCTAAAGAAATTTCAACACGTCTGTTATCTTGTCTTCCTTTTGCGGTTTTATTAGTTGCAATTGGTTGAGTTTCACCGTAACCTTCAGAGGTTAATCTGTTTGCTGGGATACCAGCAGAGATTAAGAATTCTCTAACTGAAGCAGCACGCTCTTTAGATAATTTCATGTTATAAGCATCACTACCTTGACTATCTGTGTGTCCACCAATGTGGAAGATAGTTTGTGGATACTCTTCCATGATATCTGCGATAGACTTTAATGCTTCACCAGAATCAGGACGGATTGTTGCTTTATTCAAGTCGAATAATACAGTTTTAGAGTACTCATTCAATTCAGAGATAACTTCAACAGTTGGCTCTGGACATCCGTTGTTAGCAGCAGTTCCTGCAACATCTGGACATTGGTCATCTTTATCTAAAACACCATCGTTATCACGATCTTGGAAAGGACAACCGTTGTTTTCTTTTGGACCAGCTTCGTTAGGACATTCGTCTTCACTATCTTTTACACCATCACCATCAGCATCAGGACATCCATTCATTTCAGCTAAACCAGCTACAGTAGGACATTCATCTTTAGGATCAGCGATTCCGTCACCGTCAGTATCAGGACATCCGTCAAATTCAGCTAAACCAGCTTCGTTTGGACAAGCATCTTTACGATCTTCGATTCCATCACCGTCAGAGTCAGGACATCCGTTAAACTCAACTAAACCTGGAGTTTCAGGACATTCATCATCTTTGTCATATACTCCGTCTCCGTCAGTATCTTTACCACCGAATACGAATTTAATTCCAGCTGAATGCTGTAAGTGAGACATTGCGCCATCACTAAATGCATGTTTGTAAGTAGATTGGATGTCTAAAGCAACGTTATCTGAGAACCAGAATGAGAAACCTAAACTTCCGTTTAAAGTACCATTTCCATCTTCATCTAACCAAGTGTAACCACCACCAACTCCAACGTGCGGATCAAACCATCCGTCATTAAGAAGTGCTCTTAAGCTGTATTTTACAGCACCGTCAAGAGCGTAGTAAGAAAGGTCACTCGCAGAATTATCACCAATTTTATCAATTTGGTTTACAGACCCTGCAGCCTCAAATACAAATCCACTACCAATATATCTACCAACAGATATTCTTGATACTGAAGGAAGTATATTCCAATGGTCGTTGATGTTAAAGTATTCATCTCCGAATCCACCTGCTGGAGCATCATCTCCTGTAGGGTAATAATCAACCGCATTTACACCAATTCCAATGGCCCAAGGGTTGTTTTGATCTTGTGCTTGTACTGCAGTAAAGCCAAGAACAAATAATGAAGCGAATAAAAATCTGCTAAGATGTTTCATATCTGTTAATTTAGTTTTTAAGTGTTAATTGAAACAAAAGTATGTTGTAATTCAATATTAACAAAGTTAAAAATAATAAAGTTTTCTTAATAACGCGCTAAATCCCACGTATTACAAGGGTTTTAGAGTTGTGTTAAGCATAATCTCTTTGTTTTTGTATCTTATGCATATTATGTATTTAACAAAATAATACTTAATAATTTAATAAAAGATAAATTATTTAACAAAAAGCATGTTGGCGACTTATTTTATAATATCTAATTCTTTCCCAACCTTCGTAAACGCAGTAATAGCTTTATCTAAGTGTTCTTTGGTATGAGCTGCTGAAAGCTGTACTCTAATTCTTGCTTTTCCTTTTGGAACTACAGGAAAGAAGAATCCTATTACGTAAATACCTTCTTCTAACAATCTGTCTGCCATGGCCTGAGATAGTTTTGCATCATAAAGCATTACGGGAACAATTGCTGAATCTCCATCAATGATATCAAAACCGGCCTCTTTCATACCTTTTTTGAAGTATTTCGTGTTTTCCTCTAATGTATCTCTTAAAGAAGTATCATGCTTTAACATGTCAAAAACCTTTATAGATGCACCTACAATTGCTGGAGCAAGAGAATTTGAGAATAAGTAAGGTCTAGATCTTTGGCGTAAAAGTTCAATAATTTCTTTTTTACCAGTAGTATATCCTCCCATAGCACCACCAAGTGCTTTACCCAACGTTCCGGTAATAATGTCGATTCTTCCTAAAACTTTCTTTTCTTCTAGCGTTCCAATTCCTTTTTCTCCAATAAATCCGGTGGCATGACATTCATCTATCATCACCATAGCATCATATTTATCGGCTAAGTCACATATTATATCTAGTGGAGCTAATAATCCGTCCATAGAAAATACTCCATCTGTCACTATTAATTTGAAACGTGCACCGTTTTCATTTGCATCTTGAAGTTGCTTTTCCAGATCTTCCATGTTACCATTTTCATATCTGTATCTGGCAGCTTTACAAAGTCTCACCCCATCAATAATAGAAGCGTGATTTAAAGAATCTGAAATAATTGCATCTTCTTTAGATAATAAAGGTTCGAAGATCCCTCCATTGGCATCAAAGGCTGCAGCATATAATATAGTATCTTCTGTTCCATAGAAATCTGCAATTTTATGTTCTAACTCCTTATGAATATCCTGAGTTCCGCAGATAAATCTTACACTAGACATTCCAAATCCGTGAGAGTCTAAAGTATCTTTGGCAGCTTTTATAACTTCCGGATGAGAAGAAAGCCCAAGATAATTATTAGCACAAAAATTTAGAACTTTTTGCCCGGTAGAGATTGTTATTTCTGCTCCCTGTGGGGAAGTGATGATTCTTTCTCTTTTATAAAGACCATTTTCTTTGATCTCTTCAATTTCCTTTTCTAGGTATTCTTTTATTGCTCCGTACATGTTTTCTGTTTTCTACAAAATTAGAAATCTTTTATACAAAAGTGATGTTCACTTCATTATTAATATAAATTAGGATCTTTTTGCTTACTTCATAACCCATTTGAGAAAGCACATACGCATACTCATCCATTTGTTGTTTATGATAAGGCTGAACATTTCCTGTTTTATAATCTATAATGGTCACTTTATTGTCTTTAATATTAAGCCGGTCTGGTCTTAAGATCTCTCCATTAGGGTTAATGATATCTCGTTCTCTAATTATTTTATATACATCAGAAAAATATTCAGCTAATTCAGGATGGGTAAAGATGGTAGAGATTAACTTTTCTAATTCCAATAATTCCTCGGTGCTAAGATCTTCTTCTGAAGTAAACTTTTTAAATGCAGCAGGCAGATCTTCAGCGGTATCAACTTCTGCCATAATATTATGCACCAACAAGCCTTTGTTGATAGCTTCTTCCTGAACAGAATCCCATAAAGAACTTGAATTAGTTACAATTTTCACTGAGTTACTTCGAGTGGGAGAGGAGTAATAATGTTCTTGTTTAATAGTGTTATTAGGTTCTTTTGAAGTTGAAGTTTGCTCTTCTATTGTCCCAAAATCATAACTAGTGATAGCATCATTCCAAATGTTTTTCTCTTTTAAATACCCAATTAGTAAACCCGAAACCAATTTTTCATCTTCCTGTCCCTTTTTAAGTGCTAGATTAGAAAGGATATAAAGCTGTTTAGAAGCACGGGTAAATGCTACATATAATACATTAATGTTGTCAAACTCACTTTGCTCCAATTTTTCTTGATAAGCTGAAGATTCTACTTCGCCCCAATTCAACATTTTATCTGAAGCCTTTAAATATCCAACCGGAATATCATCTAAACCTTCTGGAAGCGGTAGCCATAAATGATCTCGACTTACATCTTTTAGTTTGGTATTTGCAAAAGGATAGATAACTACCGGAAATTCTAATCCTTTAGATTTATGAATGGTCATTATTAGAACTGCATCATCGGTTTTAGGTGCGATAATGCTTAATTTATCTTTATCCTGATCCCATAGCTCTAAGAAAGCCTGAATTCCTATAGAATTCTTTTCAACTTTTTCAAAAATATAATCTAAGTAAAATTGCAGATACGCATTAGAAGTTGCTATTAGAGAAAATGTTCTAATTATGTATTCGGCTGCTTCGTACATAGAAAGGTATCGAACTTCTTCTAGGTTGAAATCAATATTGTAAGAGCTTAGCCAAGTAAAAAATTCCTGATCATCCTTGTCAATATTATCTGCAATGATCTTATGAGGATCTGGAACTGCTAATGATTTGGTGAAATAATTTAACAAATCCCATTTTATATTCTTATCAGAAGGATTTTGAGAAAATTCAAAAATAGAATTGATGAAATGAACCTCAGGTGAGTTTGAAACCAATAAAGATTCTGATGATACTATAGAAATACCTCGTTCACTTAGGTAATTTGCCATAGCAAAACTTTCTTTTCTAGTTCTGGTTAAAATACAAATGTCACTTTTAGGAAATCCTTTTTCATCCAGATCTTTAATGATCTCCAAAGCTCTTTCCGGATGTATTTCAAATTCTTCCTCTTTCTTTTCAGATTCTAAAAATGAAATATTCACATAACCCGGAAAGTCTATCTTAGCTTCCTGACCGCTATTTTCAAAGAGTTCTCTGTAGAGAGGATTTTGAAATTTATCTGAAACATACTGGAAGAAGGAATTATTGAATTTTACAATTTCTTTAGCGCTACGATAGTTACTCGGTAGATTATTTAAATTCTTCTGCACATTAAATGGATTCTTTTTGTTGTAAAGCGCTATAAACTGTTCGGCCTTACCGCCCCTAAACCTATAAATAGATTGTTTAGCATCTCCCACCAAAGTTAAACTGGAAGTTTCTCCATTAACTTGTTCTGAAGATAGTGCGTGATCTATTAGAGGAATCATATTTTGCCATTGCATTTCTGAAGTATCCTGAAACTCATCTATAAAATAGTTCCTGTAACGCTCTCCTAGTCTCTCATAAATAAATGGTGCAGGTTGATTGTTGATCTCTTTCGCTATGGTGGGATTGAAATCTGAAATTAGAACCAAAGACCTGTCTTTTTTGATATTCTCTATTTCATTGGAAATCTCGCTTAAGAGAGATAACGGATTCAAGTTTTTCAAGATCTCTTTTAAATATTCTCTTTTGAAGATCAAGGCGCGAGAAGTTTTAAATAATAGGGCAATTATTTCCTGATTTTGATCTAAAATTGCTTTTTTATCATCAGCTACTTTTTTGGCATATAATGGTTCTTCATCTATAGTGTCTTGCCATTTCGCGCCAAATGTTATAACAAAATTCCCAGCCTGTAGTTTGGTGAAATAATTAAAAATATAGCCTCCGGTAAAGTGACTTTTATCCAAACCTTCATTAGTTAGAATTTCAAAGAACTGTGAGCTAATTTCAGAAAGCTGTTCATCAACTTTTTTAAGTTCTGTTTTGAGTTTTCCAGAATAGGCTTCAAAATCGGCTAAGGTCTTACCCTTTAATAATGCTATATAAGGTTGGTGAGTTTCCTGAGTTAATAATCCCGAAAATTTGAATAGATCTTTAGAAATGTCCCAGCTTTTATCGTCATCTGCTTTATCTAAAGTGTAGCTCAATAAAGCTTTGGTTAATTTTTTGTCTTCTCCGGCTCTGTTAATTACCCGATCTACTGCCTCCTTTAAGACTTGCTGAATGTTTAGCTCTACTTCAAAATTTATAGGGATACCAAGATCTTTAGCAAATGTTCTAATAATTTTATGTGTAAACCTATCTATAGTAGAAATGTCAAACGCAGCATAATTATGAAGTATGCTTTTTAATATGTTCTTGGTTTTGATCTTTATTTTTTCTGAAGTGAGACCGGTTTCTTTTATAAGCTCCTTCATAAGATCATTCTGATTTTGGTCTTCTGAAGTGGTAGCGAGTTTATACAAAGTAGAAATTACCCGAGATTTCATTTCGGCTACTGCTTTGTTAGTGAATGTAATAGCCAAAATGCTCTTGTAAGAATCACTTTTATCAGATTTCAGCAATAATAAAATATATTCTTTTACAAGTGTATATGTCTTTCCGGATCCTGCGGAAGCATTGTATATGGTAAACAGATTGTTTTGAGACAAAATTTTTAATTTGAAGTTGAAAGCAGTTGAAATTAGATAATAAATTACTCGAGCTATAGATAGTAATTTATCTATGAAGCAATTTAATCTTTAAGTAATTTATAACACAAAAATATTTTTAATAAACGGCTTTATGCCTAAATTTGGAACAATTGATTGAATAATAACCAAAAAAAGATATAATTATGGCTTTTGAGTTACCAAAATTGAAATATGCTTTCGATGCATTAGAACCAAATATAGATGCTAAAACAATGGAAATTCACCATGATAAGCATCACGCAGGATATACGAATAAATTGAACGATGCCATTGAAGGAACAGACCTTGAAGGCAAAACAATTGAAAATATACTTAAGAATTTAGATATGTCTAATACCGCTGTGAGAAACAATGGTGGAGGATTTTACAATCACAGTCTTTTCTGGGAAGTAATGTCTCCAGACGGTGGAGGAAAACCAGAAGGAGATCTAGCTAAAGCAATAGATAATGCTTTTGGATCTTTTGAGGCTTTCAAAGATGAGTTTTCTAAAGCTGCTGCTTCTAGATTTGGATCTGGTTGGGCTTGGCTTTGTGTTCATGAAGGTGGAAAAGTAGAAATTTGTTCTACTCCAAATCAAGATAACCCACTTATGCCTAAAGTAGGATGTGGTGGAACTCCAATTCTAGGATTAGACGTATGGGAGCATGCATATTATTTACACTACCAAAATAGACGTCCAGAATATATTGAGAACTTTTTCAATGTAATTAGCTGGAAAGAAGTTGCAAGTAGATATGCTAAAGAGAAATAGTTTAGTTTATAAGTGTAAAAAAAGCCTGCTACTTTTAAAGTAGCAGGCTTTTTTTATTTGAAATTGTTGTAAAATAAAAAAAGGCGGATAAGATATCCACCTTTTTTTGCCCCAAATCTACCATGAACTTAACCTACTTATGCTATGGCTCTGCTAATATACACGAATACTTAGCTTGTGCAAACACTTTTAGATGAACTGCGTAGATATTAGTTAAACGACCTGAGCATTTAAATAAATTTAATCTCTTGTAAGAGTATGCTTAATAAGCACGGTCTTTATTTCCTTCAAAGAAATTAATGAAAGCCCTGTTAACCACTCTGTTACCTCCAGGAGTTGGATAGTCTCCAGTAAAATACCAATCTCCTAAATGCTCTGGAATCGCTTTATGTAGATTCTCTACGGTTTGATAAATGATCTTTACCTTAGTTTCCACTTCCGGTTCACTTAGCAACTCGGCAATCTTATCTGAAATTTGCTGATCTGTGAATGGTTCGTAGATCTCTTTTACAAAGTTCTTAACTTCGGTATCTTCTAAGTTTACTTGTTTACTACATTTATGATATACAGATTCTACAATATCATATTGATTGGTATCTTTTAGAAGTTCTAATGCAGCTCTAAAAGCCACAAAATCTTCTAAACGTGCCATATCAATTCCGTAGCAATCTGGATACCTAATTTGTGGAGCAGATGAAACTACCACTAATTGCTTAGGCTTTAGTCTGTCCATCATCTTGATGATACTCTTTTTAAGAGTTGTTCCTCTCACAATACTATCATCTATAATAACTAAGTTATCTTCCGGCTTAACTACACCGTAGGTGATATCGTAAACGTGTGTTACTAAATCATCTCTACTACTATCTTCCGTAATAAAGGTTCTTAGTTTTACATCTTTTACGGCGATTTTTTCTGTTCTAAGACGGTGTGCTAATATTTGCTGAAGTCGCTCATCTGTAAGCGTTTCTTTTTCGTCTAAGATTGCTTGATTTTTCTGTTTGTTCAATTCATCTTGAGCTGCTTCCACCATTCCGTAGAAAGAGGTTTCAGCAGTATTAGGAATGTATGAGAAAACAGTATTTATTGTGTCGTGGTCTATAGATTTTAATACCTCTGGCATCAACAATCTACCTAACATTTTACGTTCTTTATAAATTTCAGCATCACTTCCACGAGAAAAATAGATACGCTCAAAAGAACATGCCTTACGCTCTAATGGTTCCAGAATTTGTTTGATGCTAACCTCACCACTTTTCTTGGTGATAATAGCATGACCAGGTTCTAATTCTTTTACATCTTCAAAATTTACGTTGAAAACAGTTTGAATTACTGGTCTTTCTGAAGCTACAACTACCACTTCATCATCTTTATAATAATATGTAGGTCTAATTCCTGAAGGATCTCTAAGTACGAAAGAATCTCCATGACCTAATAATCCGGCCATAGCATATCCACCATCCCAATTCTTTGCAGATTTTCTTAAGATCTTGGCAACATTAAGTCTGTCCGCAATTAGTGGAGAAGCTTCTACTTTGGTATAGCCTTCTTTTTTAAGTTTCTTATATAATTTTCTTACTTCATCATCTAGAAAATGTCCGATTTTTTCCATTACAGTAACGGTATCGGCACGTTCTTTAGGATGTTGTCCAAGTTCAACCAAATTGTCGAAAAGTTGGAACACGTTGGTCATGTTAAAATTCCCGGCAACAATAAGATTTCTATGCATCCAGTTGTTCTGGCGCAAGAATGGATGAACACTTTCTATAGAATTCTTTCCGAAGGTTCCATATCTTACATGGCCTAGAAAAAGCTCTCCTATATATGGGATCTCTTTTTTCTGAAGGGCAACGTTATCCGCATATTCCGGATGCGCTTTTATTTCTTCATTTATACGCTCATTTATCTGGTTAAAGATATCCTGAATAGGTTGAGCAGCATTAGACCTTAATCTGCTTATATATCTATCTCCTGGAGCAGTGTTTAATTTGATACTAGCAAAACCGGCACCATCTTGCCCACGGTTATGTTGCTTCTCCATTAAGAGGTACATTTTATTTACACCATAAAATGCAGTACCATATTTTTCTTTGTAATATTCTAATGGTTTAAGTAATCTAATAAGTGCAATACCGCACTCATGTTTTAAAGCATCGCTCATAATAAAGACCTTTCGGGTTAACGAGGGTTAAAAAATATTTGTCACAAAAAAAGCCCCGACATTACAGGGCTTTAGTTGGCGTTAATTCTATATCAAACTGGGTTAAGCTCTTAAACTCTTTTAAGCGTTCATGAATTTCATCCTGTTTTAATTCTGTCATTCTTTCTGTTCCGAATTTTTCTACACAAAAGGAAGCCATTCCGGAGCCGTAAATAACAGCATTCTTTAAATTTTCAAAAGATAAATCTTCTGTTTTAGCAAGATAACCGGTGAAACCTCCCGCAAAAGTGTCTCCTGCCCCGGTTGGATCAAAAACCTCTTCTAATGGAAGTGCCGGTGCAAAAAAGATTTGATCTTCATGGAATAATAATGCTCCATGTTCTCCTTTTTTGATCACCACATATTTTGGTCCTAGCTTTTCAATCTTTCTAGCAGCTTTAACCAAAGAATGCTCTTCTGTAAGTTGACGTGCTTCTTCATCATTAATGGTAATAACATCAACCTTAGCAATTACTTTCATCAAATCATCCCAAGCATTATCCATCCAGAAGTTCATAGTGTCTAATACTACTAGTTTAGGATTATTTACTTGTTCTAAAACACTCAATTGTACTAAAGGGTGTAGATTTCCTAGCATAACGATCTCTGCATCTTTATATGCTTCAGGAACCACGGGATTAAAATCTGCCAATACATTTAATTGTGTATCCAGCGTATCACGGGTGTTCAAATCGTTGTGGTATTTACCACTCCAAAAAAATGTTTTTCCTCCTTTTACAATTTCAAGACCATCAATGTTAATTCCGTTAGCTGTTAACAGGTCTAAATGTTCTTGAGGAAAATCTTCACCTACTACAGATACTATAGCATTGTCAACATCAAATTGTGCTGAAGATAACCCAATGTAAGTGGCAGCACCACCTAATATTTTATCGGTTTTTCCAAAAGGGGTTTCAATTGCATCGAAGGCTACTGTGCCTACTATCAATAATTTACTCATAACTATGTTTGAAATTATGCCGCAAATATACGCTTTGTTTTTCAAGGCGTTAGGCAATTTTTGAATTTAAGGGGAATGAATTATGACATTTTAACTCTCTGTAAAACCTTCGTCTAATAATAATCGATGTTGTTTAGAAGCTTCTACGGCTAAAACATCACAACGCTCATTCTGAGGATGGTTGTTATGTCCTTTTATCCACTTAAAGTCGACTTTCTGTTTTCGGTATTCTATCAAGAACTTTTTCCAGAGATCTGTATTTTTTCGATCTTTAAATTTCTTTTTTTCCCAACCGAACACCCAGCCTTTCTTTACAGAGTCTACTACATATTTAGAATCTGTGAACACAAGCACTTCTGTGTCGGGATTCTTTAATTTTTTAAGTGCTTCTATTACTGCAAGCAATTCCATTCTATTATTGGTGGTATGCTTAAAGCCTTGAGCAAATTCTTTGCGATAGGGTTTTCCTACCCACTCCATAACAACGCCATATCCTCCAGGACCCGGGTTTCCCCTTGCGGCACCATCGGTATAAATGTGAACTTGTGGTTGATTCAAATTACTTAGATTCTAAAATGTTTTGAATGACTTCCGGAAAATGTTGATACTCTAATTGATGTATTCGTGAAGCAATGTCTGAAGCATTATAATGTGGTTCTACAGGAATTGATGCTTGGAAAATAATTTCGCCTTCATCATATTTCTCATTTACATAATGTATGGTAATACCGGTTTCTTTTTCTTTCTGAGCAATTACGGCTTCATGAACTTTATCTCCAAACATACCTTTACCTCCATATTTTGGTAAAAGAGCAGGGTGTATGTTGATCACTTTATTAGGAAATTTTCTCAAGATCTTGTTTGGAAATAGCCATAAAAAACCTGCAAGAACTATTAGATCTGGATTGATATCTTTTAGCACATTGAGCACTTCATTGGTATCTATAAACGCATGTTTATCAAAAAATAACGCTTTTACGTCTAAATCATGAGCTCTTTTTAGCACCTTTGCAGTGCGTTTATTGGAAAAAACAGCCACAACTTCAATCAAATCTGATTTTTGGAAGTATTTTATGATATTTTCTGTATTGGTTCCAGAACCCGATGCAAAAACAACGATCTTCTTTGATACTCTATGCTGTGGTGAATTCAAAACTCTTGTGTTAACAATTATTAAGGGTAAAAATAAAGGGTTTAAATGAAATTTCCGTAAATTACCGACACATTTTTAAAGTAAAAACCGGTTTTAAAATAAAGTTTTTTATTTTTGCCACCTAATCAAAATTAAAATAGAATATTATGTCAGACATTGCATCAAGAGTAAAAGCGATTATCGTTGACAAATTGGGAGTTGACGAGAATGAAGTTGTAAATGAAGCAAGCTTCACCAACGACTTGGGCGCTGATTCATTAGACACTGTGGAATTAATTATGGAATTCGAAAAAGAATTTGATATCCAAATTCCAGATGATCAAGCTGAAAACATTGCCACAGTAGGTCAAGCAATTTCTTATATCGAAAACGCAAAATAAAAAAAGAGTAGTACTATATGGAGTTAAAGCGAGTTGTAGTTACAGGCTTAGGAGCCCTGACACCGATTGGAAACAATGTTGAAGAATATTGGAATGCATTGGTGGCTGGAAAAAGCGGAAGCGCCCCTATTACCTATTTTGATACCGAAAAATTCAAAACTAAATTCGCTTGTGAGCTCAAAAATTTTAATGCACTAGATTTTTTTGATCGTAAAGAAGCCAGAAAACTTGACAGATTTGCTCAGTATGCAATTGTAGCGTCAGATGAGGCTATAAAAGATTCAGGTATCGACCTGGATGTTGTAAACAAGCATCGTGTTGGGGTAATTTGGGGAGCTGGAATTGGCGGACTTGAAACTTTTCAAGATGAAGTGATAAACTTCTCTGAGGGCGATGGTACTCCAAGATTCAATCCATTCTTTATTCCTAAGATGATTGCAGATATTGCCCCTGGTAATATTTCTATTCGTCATGGGTTTATGGGAGCCAATTATACTACGGTTTCTGCGTGTGCTTCTGCAGCCAATGCCATGTTTGATGCCTTGAACAATATTCGCTTGGGATATAGTGATGTGATTGTAACAGGTGGATCTGAAGCAGCGGTAACCAAAGCTGGAATGGGTGGATTTAACTCAATGCACGCTCTTTCTACTAGAAATGAGAGCCCAGAAACAGCATCTAGACCTTTTGACGCTACCAGAGATGGTTTTGTTTTAGGAGAAGGAGCTGGAGCAATTATTTTGGAAGAATATGAGCACGCTAAAGCACGTGGCGCTAAAATTTATGCCGAATTTGTTGGGGGTGGACTATCATCTGATGCTTATCATATGACGGCACCACATCCAGAAGGCTTGGGCGTAATAGCGGTGATGAAAAGTTGTTTAGAAAATGCTGGTCTAAAACCGGAAGATGTAGATCATATTAATACTCATGGAACCTCTACTCCTTTAGGAGATGTAGCAGAATTAAAAGCTATTTCAAAAGTATTTGGTGAACATGCTAAGAATATTAATATCAATTCTACAAAATCTATGACTGGGCATCTTTTAGGTGCAGCTGGGGGTATAGAAGCGGTATCGGCAATATTGGCGATGAAGCATGGAATTGTTCCTCCTACTATTAATCATGAGCATGCAGATGAAAATATTGATCCGGAATTAAATCTTACTCTTAACAAAGCGCAAAAGCGTGATGTGAAAGTAGTAATGAGCAATACATTTGGATTTGGTGGTCATAACGCCTGTGTACTATTTAAAAAGTTAGATGAATAACCTGATTGTTATGAGTGTTATTCGCAACATATTAAATTCCCGTTCTTCTAAAGACGGGAATTTTTTTATGGCTATCCAAAAGATTCTAGGTTTTAAACCTAAGAATATTGGCCACTATAAAAAGGCATTCACACATCGCTCTCTTAATCAAAAAGATCAGGAAGGTAATGCGGTGAATTTTGAACGAATGGAATTCTTAGGTGATGCTATGCTTAGTGCTGTTATTGCGGCCTATTTGTTTAAAACCGTTCCAGGAGGTAATGAAGGTTATCTCACCAAAATGCGCTCTAAGATTGTAAGTAGAAAGCATTTAAATGAATTAGGGAAAGATCTAAATCTTATAGGTTTTGTTCAAACCAATATTCCTAAAGAACAATTTGGTGCCAATATTCATGGTAACCTCTTTGAAGCGCTAATTGGTGCTATTTATGGAGACAGAGGTTATAAATACTGCAAGAAATTTATTTTTGATCGCGTTATCAATCCTTATGTTGATATTGAGCAATTAGAGGGAAAAGTTATTAGCTATAAAAGCCTTTTAATAGAATGGTGTCAAAAAACCAAGAAGACTTTTAATTACGAAGTTTATGATGATACCGGAAATGATGAGGTTAAACATTTCGCGGTTAAATTAAGAATTGATGAACGAGTGGTTGCAAAAGCAAGAGCTACTTCCAAGAAAAAATCCGAAGAAAAGGCTTCAAAACGCGCCTATTACGCACTTCAGAATAAAATAGATGTCGATTAATCAGTCGTTATCAGCTATAACGTTTTCGTAGAAAAATCCTAAAATATAGCCTCTAATCTTTAGAATTTGGCAATCTTATTATATCTTTAGCATTAAAGATTAGAAGTATGTTATCACACAAATTGGAGTTTGATGATGTCGAAGATTATCAATTAGTGGCTATTCATAGTTCTATAGAAGAGTATAAAATGGCTTATTTTTTAAATAAGCATCTACACCTTCGCTTGAAACGCTCCCGTTGTGATTTGGATTTTAACCACGGAGAAATACAGGCACTTTATCCTCTTTTCGAATTTAAGGAACCAGAAAATTACCGTAATTATCATCTTATTAAGAATAAATTTAAAGGTTCGGTAAAGAAAGTGGTGAGTTCCGGCTCATTATTTATTGAAGAAGAAATGTCATCTAAAATTACATATCTCATTCCTGAATACAAGGAAGTAGATTATTTTTTGAAGATCGAAGATGATACCGAGGGAGAAGAGCAAAGTATCATAAACAAAATTGCTTTTATACCACAAGTTATTACAACATATATGGTTGATACCAATCAACTTAAATCAAAGAACAATTTAATTTTAGACTAATGCCAACAAACAAAAGAACAAAGATTGTAGCCACTTTGGGCCCTGCTACCAGTGAGAAATCTGTATTAAAAGATATGCTTGAGGCAGGGGTTAACGTGTTTAGAGTCAATTTTTCACATGCAGATTACGAGGATGTACGCGAACGTGTAAAAATGATACGTGAATTAAATGAAGAATTTGGTTATTCTGCAGCAATCTTAGGAGATTTACAAGGCCCAAAACTTAGAGTTGGGGTAATGAAAGAAGAAGTTATTGTAAATCCGGGAGACAAGATAGTTTTTGCAACTGGAAAACCATTTAAAGGTACTGCAGAAAGAGTTTACATGAATTATGAAACCTTTCCACAAGATGTAAAAAAAGGGGAAAGAATTCTGTTAGATGATGGTAAACTTATTTTTGAGATAGTTAGCACCAATAAAAAGGATGAAGTTGTTACCCAAGTTATTCAAGGTGGACCTTTAAAATCTAAGAAAGGTGTAAACCTTCCAAATACCAATATTTCACTTCCTGCCTTAACAGAGAAAGATGTTAAAGATGCTATTTTTGCCTGTGAGATTGAAGTGGACTGGATTGCACTTTCTTTTGTAAGACATGCTGAAGATTTAATGGAATTACAAAAACTGATTAGTGAACACAGTGATCATAAAATTCCAATCATATCAAAAATAGAGAAACCTGAAGGGGTTAAGAATATAGATAAGATCGTTGCTTATTGTGATGGTTTAATGGTAGCCCGTGGAGATCTAGGTGTTGAAATACCTGCTCAAGAAGTTCCATTAATTCAGAAGCAATTGGTGCTTATCGCTAAGAAGGCAAGAATTCCTGTAATTATTGCTACTCAAATGATGGAGACCATGATCACTAGTCTTACGCCAACAAGAGCAGAGGTGAATGACGTTGCAAACTCTGTGATGGATGGTGCAGATGCAGTAATGTTAAGTGGAGAAACTTCTGTAGGGAAATATCCGGTACAGGTTATTGAAAAAATGTCTCAGATCATTCAGAGTGTTGAGAATTCACCACTTATTAAAGTTCCTCACGATCCACCACACGTGAGAACTAAGAGATATATTACAAAATCTATTTGTTATCATGCTGCCATCATGGCGAATGAGATCAAGGCAAAAGCTATTTGTACATTAACAAATAGTGGATACACCGCCTTCCAGATCTCTGCATGGAGACCGGAATCTAATATTCTTGTATTTACTTCTAATAGAAGAATTCTTTCTCAACTAAGTTTACTTTGGGGAGTTAAAGCTTTCTATTATGACAAGTTTGTAAGTACAGATGAAACTATAGAAGATATTAATGAAATTGCGCGTAAAAATAAATATGTAGCTAAAGGAGATTTCTTGATCAACCTTGCTGCAATGCCAATTACAGATCGTGGAATGGTGAATACCCTTCGTGTTTCTGAAATTGAATAACTATAATTGATTGTCACGTCGAGCGGAGTCGAGACGTTTTAGTAATTAACTAAAAGCAATTAAAATTATAAAGCCATGAATGCATGAATAAAATTAAATTCGTGCATTCGTGGCTTTGTTTTTCTGTATTAAACTGAAATATTTTATTTCTGAAATGCTAAAATTCAAATTTAAGCTGAACGGCTATTTCTTTATTGTTATCCTTTTCTTCATTTTTACCTGTGTTTAAATTAGATAAAGTAATTCCTAATAAGCGCACAGATTCCTTCATTTTTTCCTGATAAAGAAGTTCTTTGGCGGTTTCGAGAATTAAGTCTTTATCTGAAATAAAATAAGACAAGGTCTTACTTCTAGTTTGCTGACTAAAATCGCTGTATTTTATCTTTAATGTCACGGTCTTGCCGGCAACTTTTCCTTTTTTCAACCTTTTTTCAATCTCTTCTGAAATGTTCTGTAGCCTTTCCAGCATAAATATCTCTGAAGAAATATTAGTATCGAAAGTTCTTTCTGCTCCTAGAGATTTTCTTATCCTGTCTGGTTTTACTTCGCTTAAATGAATTCCTCTAACCACTTTATAATAATGAGCTCCGCTCTTTCCAAAGTGCTCTGTTAGAAATTCTTCTGATTTTTGCTTAAGATCAAATCCGTTGAAGATGCCAAATTGATACATTTTCTCTGCCGTTACCTTACCTACGCCATGAAATTTCCTGATCTGTAATTTTTCCAGAAACTCCTCGATCTCTTCTGGATTTACAGTTTTCTGTCCGTTAGGCTTGTTAAAATCACTGGCGATCTTAGCGATGAATTTATTGATAGAGATTCCGGCAGAAGCATTTAAACCTGTTTTTTCTTTGATCTTAGCCCGAATTTCTTTTGCGATAAGTGTGGCACTCGGATTTCCTTTTTTATTCTCGGTAACGTCTAAATAGGCTTCATCTAAAGATAGAGGTTCCACCAGATCTGTATATTCTAGAAAGATCTCTCTAATTTGATTAGATACTTCTTTATATCGATCAAATCTGGGTTTAACAAAGATAAGTTGAGGGCAATTTCGTTTAGCAATGATGCTGCTCATTGCACTCTTCACACCAAATTTTCTGGCTTCGTAACTAGCAGCAGCAACAACTCCTCGCTCTGCACTTCCTCCAACAGCAATTGGTTTTCCAACTAGATCTGGGTTGTCTAGTTGCTCTACAGATGCGTAGAATGCATCCATATCTACATGAATAATCTTTCTTTTATGCAAGCCCTCTTCCACAATACAAATTTAGCCAATCTCCAATAGTAAAGACTTAATTACAATTATAAACCCTTAGATTAAGATGTTAAAAAATCACTCCAAAATCTTATCTTTGAGATAGACACACAAAAAGATGAAAAAGACAGCTATCATTTTAGGAGCTACTGGCCTTACTGGAGGTATACTGCTTAAAAAATTGTTGAAAGATCCAGATTATGGAACAATCAAATTGTTCTCAAGAAGTTCTGTGAACAATCCTGATCCAAAAATTGAGGAACATTTAATAGATATGTTTCAACTTGAGGAGCAACAAGAGAATTTTAAAGCAGATGAGGTTTACGTATGTATAGGAACTACAAAAAGCAAAACGCCAGATAACCAAACCTATAAAAAGATAGATAAGGGTATTCCGGTTGCTGCAGCAAAACTTTGTAAGCTCAACAATATCGATACTTACTCGGTTATTTCAGCTTTAGGTGCTAACTCCAATAGCAGCGTGTTTTACAATAAAGTAAAAGGGGAAATGCAGGATGAGGTGAGGGAACAACAAATTCAGAATACATACATATTTCAGCCTTCTTTGATATCAGGAGATAGGGAAGAAAGTAGGTTTTGGGAAAATGTGGCTAAAAAGGCAATGTCTTTTTTTAATGTTTTGATGGTGGGAGGATTAAAAAAGTATAGATCTATCCATCCCGAGCAAATAGCAAATGCGATGAAATGGGTTGCTAATAATGGGTATAATAAACAGATTATAGAATCTGATGAGATTATTGAAATAAGTAACAAAGCCAACTAAAAATTGAAAGATCATGGTAGAAATAGAAAGAAAATTTTTGGTAAAATCTTCTGATTTTAAAGCTAAGGCTTATGATAATTCCAGAATAAAACAAGGCTATTTAAATTCTGATTCGGAGCGAACTATAAGAATTAGAATCCGTGGAGATGAAGCTTATATTACTATTAAAGGCAAATCTTCGGAAAATGGTCTTTCTAGATTCGAATGGGAAAAGGGAATTTCTATACCAGAGGCAGAAGCTTTACTAGAGCTTTGTGAACCTGGAATGATAGATAAATCTAGATATTTAGTAGATGTAGAAGGTCATATTTATGAAGTTGATGAGTTTTATGGTGAGAATGAAGGTTTGCTTTTAGCTGAAATAGAGTTGGAATCTGAAGAGGAAGAATTTAAAAGACCAGACTGGCTTGGTGAAGAAGTCACCGGAGATCAAAAATATTACAATTCTCTCTTGTCTAAGAATCCATATTCAAATTGGAAAAAATAATGTATATGAAACGTATAGCTTACTTATTAATTTTATCCTTATCGCTTTCAGCATGCAAGAACGAAGAGTCGAAAAATACTGTAAATACAGCATCTATTGATGTTCAAAAAGACACAACCCAACAATTAAGTATTGAAGAGCGTGCAGATAAATTGAAGGAGGAAGGATATCAAACATTCCTTTATAAAGACGGAGACTCTACTTATTTGATGCAGCAATATTTTATGGTCTTTTTGAAAAGTGGAAAAATCAGAAGCCAGGATTCTACAGAGGCAGCCCAATTACAATCTAAACATCTAGCTCACTTAAGCAGAATGGCTAAAGAAGGTTATGCTAGTTTGATTGGCCCTTTTGATGATAACGGAGATGTACGCGGAATTGTGGTTTATAACACTAAAACCTTGAAGGAGGCAGATAGTCTTGCCAATCTAGACCCGATGGTGAAAGCGGGAAGGTTGGAGGTAGAAGTGCACCCTTGGTGGACAGCTAAAGGTGGAAAATTGAATTAAAAATAAATAATCTATGGAGATCAAACATTTTAATGGAGAAAAAAAAGGACAGTTTGAAGCTTATTTGAAAGAAGAAAAAGCTGGATTAATGAGCTATATGTGGTTTGGTAAGAATATCATTATTTTAGATCATACCGAAGTACATCCCGGTTTTGAGGGGAAAGGAGTAGGGAAAGAGTTGGTGCTTGCAGGAGTTGAATATGCTAGGAAGAATAATTTGAAGATCAAACCAACATGTCCGTTTGCTAAGAAATTTTTAGAAAGAACTTCAGATTATCAAGATATTCTGAATTAATTAAAAATAAAACCGCTCCATAAATAAGCTATGGAGCGGTTTTTCAACTAATAAACATATTAAATTTTTATCTCCATCCACCACCAAGAGCTCTATAAAGATCTACCACAGATTTTAACTGATTAAATCTTGCGTTAACGAGATCTAACTCTGTACTTAAAGCATTCTGTCTTGCAGTTAAAACTTCTAAGTAATTAGCATATCCGTTTCTTAATAACTCTTCAGAATATCCTGTAGCATCAGAATATGCTTGGAATTCCATAGATTTTATCTCAATCTTATCTGTGCTCGCTTTATAATTGTAAAGGGCATCAGACACTTCTTTTCCTGCATTTAGCAAAGATTTTTCAAAATTAAGCGCAGCTTGTTCCTTTTGAGATTGAGCTACCTCATATTGAGTTCTAATCTTTCTTCCGTTAAAGATAGGCTCGGTTAAAGAACCAATTAAGGTTGCAAAAAGAGAATTTACACTAAAAAGCTTATCGATATCTATACTTTGAAATCCACCAGTCGCAGTTAACCTTAAAGATGGGTAGAAATTACTTCTGGCTACATTGGTAAGCTCAAAAGCATTCACCAAATTATATTCTGCAGCAATAAGATCTGGTCTGTTCTTTAACAGTTGCATTGGCACTCCAACTTCTAAATCGGTTGTGATCTCTTGATCGTCTAGAACTCCTCTTTGAATATTTTGAGGTGCTTCCCCCAGTAAAATAGAAAGTGAATTCTCCAACAATCTAATTTCATTTTTAATATCTATCAAAATTGCTTTTGCAGTGTAGAGCTGAGCTTCAGTTTGTTTTACACCAACTTCTGTCACATTTCCAGCTTCTTTTAAAGCTTGAGTGGTCTCTAAGCCTTTCTGCCTATTTTCTATAGTGGTCTCTGTAATTTTCCTTTGTTCATCTAAAGCCAATAATTGATAATAATTAGTAGCAATATTTGCAATTAACCTTGTTTTTATTGCCTGATGTGCAGCCACACTTTGTAAATAAGTGGCTTCAAAAGCTCTTTTATTACTTCGTATTTTTCCCCAAATATCAGCTTCCCAAGTAAGATTACCGGTAACTTCAAATTGGTCACTGGTACCATTTAAAAAAGAGCCTAATTGACTGTTTTTAGATAATTCTTGATGAGTTACTTGCGTTGAAGTACTCAAAGTTGGAAGAAATCCAGCTTTCCCTTGTTTTACATAAGCTTCTGCAGCTAATATCTGCTGAATTGCAATACGTACATCTAGGTTGTTCTGTAATCCTTTTTCTATATAAGATTCTAAAACAGGATCTGTAAACAGTTCTTTCCAGGAAACCTCAGCCATATTAAGGCTGTCTTGAGGTAACTGATCTGTTCTATATAGATTTTCCTGCGGAACTACATTTTCTGGCCGCTTATATTCTTTAGCTACAAAACAAGATTGTAAGCTTAGGGCAACCATCCCAAGAATTAAGAATTTAGATTTATATAAGATTTTCATTGTTATAAATTTCTTGTTCAGATTATTCATTCTCTAAAGTTTCTGGTTCTGGTTTCTTTCCTACTTTTTCCTGTAACCATTGGAATAGCATGAACAAAATTGGAATTACGAATACCCCTGTTATGGTACCTATTAACAAACCACCAACGGCACCCGTACCAATAGAATGGTTACCTGCAGCACCAACACCACCGGCCAATACCAAAGGCATTAGTCCAAGAATAAAGGCGAACGAGGTCATTAAGATAGGTCTTAGACGTGCTTTTGCTCCATCTATAGCTGCATCTACAATAGACTCCCCATTCTTTCTGCGCTGTATCGCAAACTCAACAATAAGAATCGCATTCTTGGCGAGTAGTCCAATAAGCATGATCAGAGCAATTTGGAAATAGATGTTGTTCTCTAATCCTGCAAACTTTGTGGTGATATATGCTCCAAATACCCCAAGTGGTAATGAAAATAGCACCGATAGCGGTAATAGATAACTCTCATATTGTGCTGCAAGTAAGAAGTACACAAAAACAATAGAGAGTATAAAGATAGTAGTGGTTTGGTTACCCGCATTCACTTCTTCCCTAGTTAATCCTGAATAAGCGGTACTATAATTACTAGGTAAGGTCTTGGCCACTTCTTCTATAGCCGTAATTGCATCTCCAGAACTATATCCTGGATTTACTGCACCCGTTAGAGTAGTAGAGTTAAAAAGGTTAAATCTTGTAACAGATTGTGGCCCATAAACTCGTTTAAGTGTCATAAACTCTGTAATTGGAGCCATTTCTCCACTTTCAGTTCTTACAAATAATTTATCCAGGTCTTCTTTTTTAGTTCTGTCTTCTGGTAGTGCCTGTACATATACTCGGTACTGCTTACCAAACCTTGAGAAATCTGAAGCGTAAACTCCACCTATGTATCCTTGTAAAGTTGAGAAGATACTGCTAATTGGTACTCCAAATTTCTTGGCAACCGGAACATTCAATTCAATCTCATATTGCGGATATCTAGTGTTAAATGAAGATTGTGCGTATTGAATTTCTGGTCTTGCAGTTAATTTCTGAATGAATTCCTGATTCACTTTATCTAATTCTTCAAAACTAGAACCCGATCTATCTAGCAAGTTCACCGTAAATCCTGATGAGTTTCCAAACCCTGGAATACTAGGAGGTGAAAAGAAAATAATATTAGCCTCTGGTATAGTAGCTGCAATTCCGAATAATTGTCCAGTCACAGCTTTAATAGATTGGCTATCATCTTTACGTTGATCCCAATCATTTAATTTAATAAATCCAAGCCCGTAGTTGCTACCCGCTCCACTAATCAAACTTCTACCATTAATAACCGAAGCACCTTCTACTTCTGGTAGTTGAGAGATTTTTTCATAAAGTTTTTGGTTCACTTCATTGGTTCTATCCATAGATGCACCAGCAGGGAGCTCTACGTTCATAAAGATGATTCCACGATCTTCATCTGGAACAAACCCTGTTGGAGTGGTAGAAGCAGACCACCAAATTCCAACAACTGCAAGAATTAAGATGACTGCAGTAACCCATTTGTTTCTATATAAAAACCCTAGCGACTGACCGTATCTGTTAATAGTAGCATTAAATCCGCGGTTAAATCCTGAATAGAAACGCTGAAGAAAGTTCTTTTTCTCTTTTCCTTTTTGTTTTTTATCATGAGGTTTTAATAACAAAGCACAAAGTGCCGGACTTAAGGTTAAAGCATTAATTGCTGAAATTATAATTGCTATAATTAGAGTTACACCAAACTGTTCATAGAAAACACCTGTTGGTCCCTGAATAAAAGTTACCGGTATAAATACTGCTGCCATCACTAAAGTAATAGATACAATAGCACCTGAAATTTCATGCATGGCACCTACTGTTGCCTTCTTCACATCATTTGCGCCTTCATCAATCTTGGCATGGACCGCCTCTACAACCACAATAGCATCATCTACCACAATACCAATCGCCAAAACAAGGGCGAAAAGTGTAAGCAAGTTGATGGAATATCCGAAGAGATTTAAGAAAAAGAAAGTACCAATAATAGATACCGGAACAGCGATTGCCGGAATTAATGTAGATCTAAAATCCTGAAGGAAAATAAACACCACAATAAACACCAAGAAGAAAGCTTCAAAAAGTGTACTTACCACTTTATCTATAGAAGCGTTCAAGAAGTTGTTGGTATCATAAGGAATAAAGATCTCTATACCATCTGGCAGATCTTTTTCAATTACATCCAATTGCTCTTTAATGGTGGTGATAATTTCCTGTGCATTTGAACCTTTGGTCTGGAAAATTCCCATGTTTACTGCCGGATGTCCATTTGTGGTTGAACCTCCATCATAAGACTGAGCGTCCAACTCTATATCTGCTACATCTTTAAGTCTAAGAAACTGCCCGTCTCCTAAAGCTTTAATTACAATGTTGCTATACTGATCTTCAGTTTTAAATCTTCCGCTATATTTTATAACATAAGAAAAGGCTTCTCCATTGTTCTCTCCTAAAGATCCTGCAGCAGCTTCCAAACTTTGTTCTCTTAAAGCTGCAGTTACATCTGAAGGCATAAGGTTATAGGCCTTTAATTTATCAGGCTGTAGCCAGATTCGCATTGCGTAATCCTTTCCACCAAATACATTCACATTTCCCACTCCATTCACCCTCTGGATCTCCGGAATTACGTTTATCTTAAGATAATTCTGAATAAAAGTATCGTCGTAATCTGGATTGGTGCTGTAAAATGAAAGGAACATCAAAGCACTGGTTTGCTGTTTCTGGGTAGTTACACCGTTTTGTTTTACCTCTGCAGGTAGCAGTGGGTTTGCTCGTGCAACACGGTTTTGTACGTTTACAGCAGCAATATCTGGATCTACATTTTGATCAAAATAAACAGTGATAGATGCAGTACCATTATTGGTAGCTGTTGAGGTAATATAGGTCATTCCCTCTACCCCATTTATTTGCTCTTCTATAGGTACAATAACACTTTCTAGAATAGTTTCTGCACTTGCACCCGGGTAAGCTGTACTTACCGAAATGGTTGGCGGCGCAATATCAGGGTACTGGGTTATAGGAAGGGTAGTTAACCCAAGTACCCCTAATATTACAATAATAATAGAAACTACCGTTGAGAGTACCGGACGTTCAATAAATTTCTTGATCATAATTTTTTCTTTCTTCTCCGGTTAGTTAAATACTTTTTCCAATGGCTTTGCAACAGAATCGAAAGCAACTGGTTGCGGACTTATTCTAGTACCACTTCTTAATTTATCTGCTCCTTTAGCAACAACGCTATCTCCTTGTTCTACACCAGATTCAACAATATAAAAGTTGTTTACTTCTGCTTTTACTTTTACAGCTGTAGATACTACAGAGTCGTTATCTTGTAATTTGAAGACCAATACATTTCCTTGTTGTTCGTAAGTAGATTCTTGTGAGATTACTACTGCATTCTCATAAGTTTTAGGAATTTCAATTTTTGCGCTGTTTCCGTTGGTTAATAATCTTGAAGGATTATCAAAAATGGCTCTAAAAGAAATAGATCCTGTGTTTGCATTTACAACAGAGTTAATGGTTTCTATCTTTCCTTCTTGATCATATAAACTACCGTTAGCCAGTTTTAATCTTACTGCCGGAATATTCTTGATCTTATCATCTATAGTAGCTCCTTCAGTTTGCTGAATAAAATCTAAATAATCTTTCTCATTCATAGAGAAGTAAGCATATACCTTGCTAATATCTGTAACAGTAGTTAGTGGCTCTTGGTCTGAAGGGCTAATCAACGCACCTTCACGTTTACGAATAGCACCTACATAGCCGTCTACCGGACTCTTAATATTTGCATATCCAATATTTGCCATGATTCCATTATATCCACTTTTTGCCTGTTGCAACTTTGCTTTGGCGGTCTCTAATTGAACAGCGCTAATAATGTTCTTTTCAACAAGTGGTTTCAATTTATCTACTTCTACCTGAGCTGCATTTACATTTGCTTTTGCTGCATCTGCATCTTGAGATAAAGACTGAGTTTCTAATTTGAACAAGATCTGCCCTGCTTTTACTTTTTCACCTTCATCTACCAACACTTTTGTGATATAACCTGAAACTTTTGCTCGTACATCACTGTTTACAATTCCTTCTATACTTGCAGGATAGGTTGTAAAACCGGTAACTGTTTTGGTAGGAACTTCATAAACCGGGTAAGGCTTAGGTTGCTGAGCAGTCTGAGCAGCATTGTCTCCTTTACCTTCTCCACAAGAGGTAAGAAATAGAAATCCTGAGGATACGATTAATAACTTTATAATATTCTTCATGTTAATCTTCAAATTTGAAATGTGTATAATTGGGTGATTGGTTTTATAGTTCAGAGATATTCTTTTTAAGCTTTTTAACCGCGTCGCTTACTTCTTCTAAAAACTGAAGATAGTTCTCGTGGAAAACAAGATCGAATTCTTCATTATCAGTATCACTTTGTTTATTCGCCTCTTTTTTATAATCTATGATGTCTGAATGAATATCAAACTGCTGATTCCAATTGTCCAGCATTTCATTCATTACCTGCACCAGTCTGTTAGGAGCAACATTAAAGTAGCGTTTTCTATCTCCCGGTTTGGTAAAATAACTAACCCTTCCAGAAGCTTGCAACGTATTTAAATGAGTACAGATAGTGCTTTTACTGGCATTGAGGTCTTTTACCAGATTTTCGAAAGTAATACCGCTTTTGCCGGTGATAATAAGGGTGGAAAAAATTCTAGCTTCTAAAGGAGCCATTTTATCTTCATGCTCTATATAAACTCCTAATCTTTCAACGAGCTTATTTCTTCTCTCTAATAATTCTTCTTCTTGCATTCTGAAAATTTGAAATGCAAAATTACGTTTAGTTCGGTAAATACCGAACTAATCAAAACTAAATCTTTTGTTAATTTTTAGGCTTGTCTTTAAGTACGTTTAAATCAGAAGATTTAATAACGTAACCTATCCTTACCATGCTGGTATATTTTTGATAATCTATCAAACTTTCGGAATGACCGGCAAACCATTCCAACATTAAATATTGGTTGTTGGAGTTGTTGAAAAGCTTATAAAGCAAGCGTGCACTTATAGCGCCATTCCAATCTTTAAGTCCTTTTCTTACAGTAACATCGGTGCTTAAAATATCTGTGATAATATTATATTCCATTTTTACTTCCCCTAACCCAACATAGTCTAAAATGTCTGGATTACTATCCTTATAGGCAAAAGGCAACCATCCTTTAACGGTGAGCATTCCGTTAGTACCTACAGGAGTGCTATACCCTAACGTAAATCTATTCCAGCTTCTGCTGTCTAGGCTGTCTCTTCCATTGGACTCATGTTCCATTTTAAATTCTGCCAGCCCTACAATTTTATCATTTTTATTAAAAACAGGCTTTGCCAGACCTATAGCAGGATTGAAGTTTGTTTCTGCAAACGGACTCGATTTTTTATAGATATCCCAAAATGCCTTTTGAGTATAGGATACAAATAAATATGAATTTAAAGGAAGTGTAGCACGGGTGATCATTTGCTTAAAACTCACCTGATATTTAATATCTGAATTGTCTTTTGTGATAGTGTTATTTGTTGGCACCCCAGAAATAAAATAATTGTCATGATAGATCGAGAATGCGGGCATTGTATGAATAGTATCTTTAAACTCCTGTCTAGACATACTTTGTGCCTTAAGCTCTGCCGTGGTGCTTCCAATAAGAAATATTATTAGTATTGCAGAATGGATAATAGTCTTCATAACTTTTAATTGTAGGGATTCAAATTTCATCATCTTTAAAACAAATAATTGTCACACCTTAAACAAAAAAGGCCACCAAATTAATATTGAGGGCCTTTGACGTTTAAAATCATCAAAGATTACTCTTCTATTTCAGAATTTATTTCATTCTCTTTATAGAGACCAATAGTAAGTTCTCTTTTTTTATTCATGGTAGCTCTATACATCCCGGTAGTGTTGAATTCCATAGCGATATTTCCATCATGATCTATGGCAATAATTCCACCATCACCACCCAACTCCGGTATCTTTTTTTGAATAACTTCTCGTGCTGCTTCTTCAAGACTCATTTCTTTATATTCCATTAATGCTGAAATATCATAGGCAACTACACCCCTAATAAAATATTCTCCCCATCCGGTTGCAGATACGGCACAGGTTTTATTATTCGCATAAGTTCCGGCACCAATTATTGGAGCATCACCAATTCTGTTATATTTCTTGTTGGTCATCCCGCCTGTAGAGGTACCTGCAGCTAGATTTCCATTTTTGTCTAGAGCCACACAACCAACGGTTCCAAATTTTGAATCTTTAATATACGGGTCGTAAAAAGCAGTGGCGTTATTTATACTATCTGCTTCTTTTTTTTCAGCTTCTTTTACCTTCTGCAGCGATTGAAATCTATTTTCAGTATAGAAATAAGAAGGATCTACTATTTCTATACCGCGTTCTTTTGCAAATTCTTCGGCGCCTTTTCCTGCAAGCATCACATGAGGAGAGTTTTCCATTACCTCATAAGCAAGGTTAATTGGGTTTTTTACCGTGGTAACCCCCGTAATAGCTCCTGCATTTAGGGTTTCTCCATCCATGATAGCGGCATCCATTTCATTGGTTGCAGCATTGGTAAAAACCGCTCCTTTTCCTGCATTGAACAGCGGAGAGTTCTCCATAACATTAATAGTTTTTTGAACTGCTTCTAAAGCCGTTCCTCCATTTGCTAATATGGAATGCCCGGTTTCTATCGCCTCGGTAAGCACTTTTTTATATTCCGCTTCTAGAGAATCAGACATATTTTCTTTTAAAATAGTTCCCGCACCACCGTGAATTACAATTCCAAAATTATCACCCTCAACTTTGTCTGATGTTGGTTTTTGATCGGGTTCACCAATAGGTTTTTTGTCAACCGAAGATTGGTTGCAGGCAAAGAACATAGAAAGAGTGAAGAGAAGTAGTAATTTTTTCATAGAAAATAGTTTAGCTGAACATTTTTGCGTCAGAATAGTAGTTACTTGGATAAGCAACTAATTTAGCAAAAAATGGAATGTACTTAAGGAAATTCTGAATGATTATAAGAGTAGTAGATCACAAAGGTATATTTCTACATGCTTATGTATTCCGACTTTCTTTGATTATATTTTCTTCTTGTTTTTATCAGTTTATACCTAACATCATCATAAAATAGACTTATTAGTAAAATTAAAGCTCCAATAATTAGAGTGTTTAATTTAAAATTCACTGTGGAATAAAAAAATCCGCCGGTTAATCCACCCGCAAAAAAGAAAGAAATGATATAGATACGAAGTTTGATTTTAGATTTCAGTTTATCTCTGTGCCGTTGCTTCTTTATAAAGAATAGTTGAGAAATGTCTATACCTAAATCTGTAAAAAGACCAGTAAGGTGTGTTGTTCTTACAACCGCATTCGATATTTTGGTGACAAAGGAATTTTGAAGTCCCATGGCGAAAAGTAATAAGCAAACTATTAAATTGGGAGCTTCTATTGTGATGATGTTACTAATGAGGCCGATTGATATTAAAATAAGACATTCAATTAATGTTGGCACTAAGAAAACATTGAGTTGTTTATTTTCTCTGAACTTCTCTATTAGAAAACTAGATATGAAGGAACCAAATAGAAAAGACAGAATATAAAGAAAATAAATAGTGCCTTTCCAAAATGCAAAATCTGCAACATCATTAATAAATAGTGCAAAATGGCCCGTTACATTTGTAGTTAATTGTTTAAAGGCTAAAAACCCTGTAACATTTACAATTCCAGCAACAAAAGAAAGCACTGTAGCAATTCGCAGATTATGTTTTAAAGTTCTGCTTTTGCCTTGATGTCTAAACATTCTGTTTCTATTGATTTCAATTTATAAAAGTAGACTAATAAAAATGGCTGCTCTAGAGAATTAGCTTGTATGTGAATTTAATTTGCGTGAGCGATAGCAGCGTAAAGCCCGCAGTCCCGATCCCGATAGCTCCCGATAGTTATCGGGACGGGATCGGGACGAGGACTTGAAGTGGATAGCGCGGTGCCTCAGGCACACGCACAAAACATTTAACATAGCTTCACAAGTTTGTGGATGATAATGCTTAATTTTAAGCAAATCAAAAAAAATAAAAAATGGCTATAAATGAACCTTTCAATCTTAATAAATGGGTTGAACAAAATAGGGAGCTGTTAAAACCGCCGGTTGGAAATAAAAATATTTATAAAGAATCTGCAGATTATATAGTGATGATCGTTGGTGGGCCTAATGCTCGTAAGGATTATCATTACAATGAAACCGAAGAGTTGTTCTATCAGTTGGAAGGTAATATTGAAGTGAATGTGCAGGATAATGGTGTAAAAAAAACCATGAAATTAGGTCCGGGAGATATGTATTTGCATCCTGCGGGAATTCCGCATAGTCCGGTGAGACATGAAGGTTCTATAGGTTTGGTAGTAGAACGTAAACGCGCAGGAGAAGAAGGTAAAGATGGATTGCTTTGGTTTTGCGATAACTGCAACCATAAATTATATGAGGTATATTTCCCTTTACAGGATATTGAAACCGATTTCTTAAAGCATTTCAATCATTTTTATGGAAGTGAGCAATTAAGAACCTGTGATGAATGCGGTACGGTAATGCCTGCCGATGAGAGATATACGGCAAAAAATGATTAGCGATTAATTTTTATTAAATTCGCAATAGACAAACAACAAAAATCAACAAATACGCAAATTAATGAGTGAAATAGCAGAAAAGTTTGGAATTAAGCAAGCCCTTAAAGATCTGGGAATTCAAGATATAAATGACGGAACCTCTACAGGAAGTGATTTTTTTGGAAGTGGTGAAATTATTGAATCATACTCACCAGTAGATGGAGCCTTGATTGGAAAGGTAAGATCTACTACGAAAGAGGATTATGAAAAAGTGATGACAGCTGCAACCGAAGGTTTTAAGACCTGGAAAACAATGCCGGCACCACAAAGAGGAGAGATCGTTAGAAAATTCAACGATGAATTAAGAAGACTGAAAGAACCTTTAGGGAAACTTGTTTCTTATGAAATGGGTAAATCTTATCAGGAAGGTCTTGGGGAAGTTCAGGAAATGATAGATATCTGTGATTTTGCAGTAGGTCTTTCAAGACAACTTCATGGATTAACCATGCATTCGGAACGTCCTGGACATAGAATGTATGAACAATATCATCCACTTGGAGTGGTAGGAATTATTTCTGCCTTTAACTTTCCGGTAGCTGTATGGTCTTGGAATACGGCTTTGGCTTGGGTTTGTGGAGATGCTTGTGTTTGGAAAGGATCTGAAAAAACTCCGGTAACATCTGTAGCTTGTCAAAGAATTGCGGCTAAAGTTTTTGCTGAAAATGGAGTGCCAGAAGGTATTTCTTGTTTGGTAACTGGAGACTATAAAGTAGGTGAGATGATGACTACAGATAAGAGAATTCCTCTTATTTCTGCAACCGGATCTACAAGAATGGGGAAAATTGTTGCCTCTAATGTTGCAGAACGTTTAGGAAAATCTCTACTGGAATTAGGTGGTAACAATGCTATAATTGTGACTCCAGATGCCGATATTAAAATGACTGTTATTGGTGCCGTATTTGGTGCTGTAGGTACTGCAGGGCAACGTTGTACTTCTACCCGAAGGTTGATCATTCATGAATCTATGTATGATAAGGTAAAAGATGCGGTAGTTGCTGCATATAATCAACTAAGAATTGGAAACCCATTAGATGAAAACAATCATGTTGGGCCACTTATAGATAAAGATGCTGTTAAGAATTATCAAAATGCGCTTACTAAAGTTGTGGAAGAAGGCGGAAAGATTATTGTTGAAGGTGGTGTTCTTGAAGGTGAAGGTTATGAAAGCGGATGTTATGTGAAGCCTGCAATTGCAGAAGCTAAAAACTCTTATAAGATCGTGCAGCATGAAACATTTGCACCGGTGCTATATATGATGAAATATTCCGGTACAGTAGAAGATGCTTTAGAACTTCAAAATGGAGTAAATCAAGGATTATCTTCAGCCATTATGACCAATAATTTGAGAGAAGCAGAACATTTCTTATCTGTTAACGGATCTGATTGTGGTATTGCAAACGTAAACATTGGAACAAGTGGAGCTGAGATTGGTGGAGCTTTTGGTGGTGAAAAAGAAACCGGCGGAGGCCGTGAATCTGGATCTGATGCTTGGAAAGTCTACATGAGAAGACAAACCAATACTATTAATTATACTACTGAGTTGCCATTGGCACAAGGAATAAAATTCGATTTATAAAAAAATAAAATTCTTTAAAATTTTAAACCACTTCTTCTGAAGTGGTTTTTTTTATTCTCCTTCAGTAACTTTAGGTAATTTAAAACTCAGTAGCACAGCTATTACAAGTAAACTCATAAAAAATATAATCTGAACCGGTAATCCAAAAGCTTCTGCTACAAGTCCAAAACTGGCAGCTACAATAGTAAAAAGCCCAATAAAAGTATTGGCTACAGAAACGTATGTAGGGCGTTCATCTGCTGGAGCATAATCTACGAGATAGGTTTTTCTGCTTAATCGCGCTCCGCTGTATGCAATGCCGTTGATAAAGAAAACAGGTAAGAAAGCATAAAATCCCAAGTTCCATTCAGAAAAATAATAAAAAGCCAGCGCGTAAATTCCTCCTGCAATAGAAATAAAAGAAGCGATTCTCATAAGTCGAGTAGAAGATTGGTCTGCGATTTTGCCCCAGAAAGGACTACTCAAAACGGTTGCGAGTCCGTTGATGATTATTAAATACCCCAACATATTTAAATTTGGAGTACTTATTTGCTTAGCCTCTATTACGTAAAAAGGCTGAAGTAGAGGTATAGCCATTAATAAGGCTCTCGTGAATAAAAAGTTTCGGAAGCTGGTATCTTCTCTAATCAGGGAGATTCCCTGTTTTATTTCTTCTAAAGGATTTCTCTCTTGCTGTTCTTTTTCTTTTTCTTCCCGAATTGCAAAGAATAACAATGCAGCCAAAAACCATAGTAAGGAAGCTGCAAAGAACATATATGCGTAAACACTAAAATTTTCATTCTCTTTAATCAAAAAAATCAATATTGCACCTGCAATTAATCCAAAAAGTCCTCCAAAAGTGGCACGGTAACTCAACATTTGCCCTCGTATCTTCTTCGGAATTGTTTTGGCAGTAACATCTTTATAAGCCACAGATGCAACGCCACTGGCAATACTAAAAAGCCCTAATAGAATCAATAGGGCAGTGCTAATAAAAGAACCTGAAAAAAAGAGTATTAATAATCCAGCTGCCAGCCAGCATATAGCCTGTGTTATTGCTGATACCACCCAGAATTTCTTGCGGATCTTATAAGTTCTTATTTTTCCTGAAACTGCTAGTTGTGGAAGTAATGAGCCCGCATTTTTTATGGGCACTAGTGCTCCGATGATTCCTGCAGAAGCTCCTAAAGAACTCAAAATCCAAGCAAGTGTAATATTGGGACTTATTATTTTTTCGGCTAGTTTGGTGAGAGTACCATTACAAACATTTAAAGTGAAATTTCTAGCAAGATTATTAGAAGCTCCCTTGGATAGATTAGTTCCTTGCTCTTCATTTTTGATTAAAAAATTATAAATGTGCTGAGAAAAAAATGACATTTCTATAAAAAATTTAAACTGTTATGATCTCAGAATTTTTAAGTAATTCTTCTTGTCTTAATTTTAGAATGATCTGCGCTATTGCCACTACATCTCTTTCGCAATAACTCACAATTCTTCCAGGCTGATTCTCTATATAATAAACATCTCTTACTTCAGAACCGTCTATATCTGTTTTAGGAGAGGGAATGCCTAATACGTTGGTGAGTAATTTAAGAGAAGTGTAATGTTTATAGTCTCCGAATTTCCACAGTTCTAAAGTGTCTAGATGCGGAACTTCCCAAGGCTTTTTACCAAATAGATCTAACTTTCCCGGTAAAGGCAGATTGTGAATAAGCAATCTTCTTGCTATATAAGGAAAATCGAATTCTTTCCCATTGTGAGCGCAAAGTAAATGATGAGGTTTATAGAAATGTAATTCCAGCAATTTAGAGAAATCTTGTAACAGCTTTTTCTCTTCCCCGTGGAAGGTAGTGAGTCTAAAATTGCGCTTATTATCGGAATTTTTAAAATAGCCAACAGAGATACAGATTATTTTTCCAAATTCTGCCCAGATTCCTGCCCGGTTATAATATTCTTCCGCGGTAAACTCTTCCTTCCGTTGATATTTAGATTTCTCATCCCAGAGTTTTTGTTTGTCTTCTGAAAGATCTTTGAAGTGCTTCTGTTCCGGAACTGTTTCAATATCCAAGAATAAAATATGTTCTAAATTAAGTTTTCTAATCATGATCTAGCATTTTATAAGCTTCATCAATATAAATAAAAAAATCGGGTGCATGATTTTCGTCTTTTTCTCGCCTTATAAGATGAGCTCCTAATCTTACAATTATTACATCGTCTTCTGGGATCACAATTACATATTGGCCCAGCACACCCCGCATATAAAATATGTCTTTCCCCATGTAATCGCTGAGCCAAAAGCCATATCCGTATTGTGATGAATCTTCAAATCTTGCATGAGTGGCAGTAGCAACAAAACTAGAATCTAATAACTGATTTCCGTTCCAATTGCCCTTGTCTTTATAGAGTTTTCCAAATCTGGCAAAATCTTTTGCGTTGGAGGCTATACAGCAATATGCTTTTTCCATTCCGCTTTCATCACTGTCTAATTGCCATAGGGCATCGTTCTTCATTCCTAGAGGTTTCCAGAAACTCTCACTTAAATAATTGGAAAGTTTTACTCCTGTCGCTTTTTCAATGATCATTCCGAGAAGAAGGGTATTTCCGCTGAGATATTTAAAAGAGCTCCCCGGAGTTTCTACTACTTTTAATTTTAAGATCTCTTTTCTTACATTTTCTCCAAAATAGGCACGTGCTGTTTGAGAGAAAGGATTATAATAACTTTCATCCCAATTTAAACCTGAAGACATAGAAGCAAGATCACCCACCGTTAATGCAACTCCATTATAATCTTTAAACTCTGGAAAGAAATCTGAGACGGGTTGATCCAAACCTTTTATCTTTCCTTCTTTAATGGATTTTCCTAACAAAGAGACCGTTATAGATTTCGCCATAGAAAAGGAATTGGTAAGCGAATTCTCGTTATACCCATTGGCATATTTTTCATACCAGATACTATCATTTTTAATAATGAGAAAAGCAACGGTGCCTAGCTCTTTATTAGTCTTATTTAGTTTTTCTGTGGGCTGACTGGTGTTGTATTCTTTAGAAATTGGCCAAGGTTGATAGTTATCTCCTGTCTCGATCTTTCTGTTATCAAACTCAGGATAATCGTCTATATAAGCAGTTTTATGGCCTGTGAGGTAAACAACTTCAATTCCTTTTAGAATATAATCGTAATTAAAAATGTAAAGGGCTAAAACTGTTAATAGTAGTAGCGCAAATAGGAAACCAAAAAATCTAAATATCTTTTTCATATTACTTAAAAATAGCATTTTTCAGCTTAAAATAAATAGATGAAAGAGTTAAGCTAGAAAAGTTCTTGTTGCGGGGAAGGATTCTCGTGTTCTAATAGCCATTTTTTACGCCACAACCCACCGGCATATCCGGTAAGCGAACCATCACTACCAATAACTCTGTGGCATGGTATCACAATCCATAGCGGGTTTTTACCATTTGCGGCTGCAACCGCTCTTATAGCTTTCGCATCACCCATCATCTTTGATAGTTCCAGATAAGACATAGTTTTTCCAAATGGAATTTCCTGTAAAGCTTTCCAAGTTTTCTTCTGAAAATCGGTACCTGATGGATTTAGTTTTAAATTGAAATTCTCAAGCTCACCTTTAAAATAGTTATCTAATTGAGTTGTCGCTTCCTGAAGTTCTAAAGGTATATCAGCAGATAATAGTGTTTCCTCTTCCAAAATCTTGATGGAAGAAATTCCTTCGGAATCTCCGCAAATTTGAGCGATACCTAAAGGTGTTCTAATAATTGCGGTACTCATTGGTTTATTTGTTCGGGATATTTAATGGAAAGCTCTAAATTAAAAATAAAAAAACTGTTTTCAGGGCCGAATCTGAAAACAGTTTTTATTAAAAACCAATCTGCTTAAGATTAAGCAGAAAGATTTCTTTGTATAAGATCATTCCATTTATTAGCAAGAAATAATTGGGCGTCGGAGTTTAAACTTGCATTATCATCTTCGTCATAAAAAGTGATCTCAGAAACTCGCTGTTTTGGATTACTTTTCATTAATTCTAAGCTTATATGAGTAACTGCAGTCTTATTTTTAGTAGCCCCCGGAACTGGAACAGTTTTCTTTGAAATGTAACTTTCGTTGATGCTGTTAAGATCTATGACATTGTATTCCATATTTCTTTGAGGTTCTACAACAATAAGTTTCTTTGCATTTTGATCTATTCCTAAAAGGAAAAGATTGGTAAGCTCCATTTCATCTAAGTTCAATTGATTCTCTGCACTATATTTTTTAAGACTTGAAAGGTGTTTCTTCTCTTTGGAAGATTGTTTTAAGATCATGAATAAGATTGGACCTATAAATAAGAATAATAATGCGATGCCTATGGCAACTGATGCGTTTTCCATTTTTTATAATTTTTAAAGTGAATTGATTTGTTTTGGTAGGCTATATTCAATTAAGAAGCATAGCTATACCCTTTCACAGCTTAGTATAAGCTGTAATTGTAATCTCTATTATTGAACTAATCAATCACCAAAAAAAGTGAAATGGAAATATTTGATGTTCCAGGAAGTATTTGATATCCTGAGATGCCGGCATAATGCTTAGAGAAGCTTGGCCGTGTAAAATTAAAGGTTGAGTGAAATAGAAAAGAGTACCAAAGCCAAAATTTCCAGAATGATCTTCAGAATCTATTTGTACAGAAGTAATAGAAGTTTCTTCTAAAAATAAAGCGTGCTTGTTTTGATCTGCCTGTAGGTAATCATAATTTCTAGGGTTAAGATCTTGAAGTAGGTGATGATAATCAATAGTGTTGCTGCTGAAAGCATTTAAGCTTGACAGTAGCAAAAGAGAAAATAAAATATGTAGCCTTTTGATCTTCACTTAACAAATGTACATAGAAAGTGAATTCGATGTTATATTATTGGCAAGAATTTATCTCAAAAAAAATCGGCTTAAGATTATTCCTCAAGCCGATCTTATAATTTATTGATAAATCTAAGAGATAAGTTTTACAACATCCTTGGCAAAATAGCTGGCTATCATATTAGCGCCTGCTCTTTTTATGGCTGTAAGCTGTTCCATCATCACTTCGTCATGATTTAACCAACCTTTTTCTGAAGCTGCTTTTATCATAGAATATTCTCCGCTTACTTGATATACCGCCACAGGAACATTTACCACATTTTTGATGTCTCTTACAATGTCTAAATAACAAAGTCCTGGTTTTACCATTACAATGTCTGCTCCTTCATCTATATCCATCAAAGTTTCCTTTATGGCTTCATCTCTATTGGCAGGGTCCATCTGGTAGGTTTTTTTATCTCCAAATCCTGGTGCAGAATCTAAAGCATCTCTAAAAGGGCCATAAAATGCAGAAGCATATTTAGCACTGTAGCTCATAATTCCAGTATCATAAAAACCTTCATCCTCTAAAAGACTTCTCATTTCAAAGATCCTTCCATCCATCATATCGCTGGGAGCCACAAAATCTGCTCCTGCTTTTGCGTGAGATAATGCCATTTCAGAAAGTATAGCGGCAGAATCGTCATTCAATATTTTTCCTTCAGAAACAATACCGTCATGCCCAAAAGAAGAATATGGATCTAGCGCCACATCTGTCATTACCAACATTTCTGGCACTGCATTTTTTACGGTTTTCACCGCTTTTTGCATCAAACCATCTGGATTAATAGCTTCGGTACCTGCATTGTCTTTTAATTTATCATCAACTTTTACAAAAAGTAAAACAGATTTCAATCCTAATTTCCAAAGCTCTTTTACTTCCTTTTCTAAAAGATCCAGACTAAACCTGTAATAATTAGGCATAGACGCAATTTCTTCTTTTACATTTTTTCCTTCTACCACGAACATTGGAACAATAAAATCGTCTGGAGAAACTATAGTTTCTCTTACCAAACTTCTAATAACTTCATTAGTTCTTAGTCTTCTGTTTCTTCTTAATGGATACATCTTAAAATAGTTTTTTAATTCAAGAGATATTCTTCTTATATCTCCATTGTTGCTTAAAAATATGTGATCTCGTATTAGAATCTAAAATTAAGCATTTGCAAATATAACGCTTGCTCTAGAATATTTTGGCATTTAGGAAATAGGAATAAGTAAAGAGGTTTGAAATAAAAATGTAACGTTACGGCTTATTAGTTACTAATTGTTTTAAAGATAAACCTCATTTAAACCACTCACTATGCTTTCCATCAATAATTTAAATAAAACATATCCCAACGGGACCAAGGCTCTCAATAATGTTAACCTAGAAATAAATAAAGGAATGTTTGGCCTTTTAGGTCCAAATGGAGCCGGTAAATCTTCGTTAATGCGCACTATTGCGACCTTGCAATTAAGTGATTCTGGTAGCATTGTATTTGATGGGATAGATGTTTTTAGTGAGCCTGAAGAATTAAGAAAAGTTTTAGGCTATTTGCCTCAGGATTTTGGGGTATATCCAAAGGTTTCTGCAGAGATGATGTTGAATCATATCGCCAAAATTAAAGGAATTCATAATAAATCTGATAGGACTGCTTATGTAGCAGATCTGTTGAATAAGGTGAATTTATACAAATTTAGAAAAAGAAATCTGGGAGACTTTTCAGGAGGAATGCGTCAACGTTTTGGAATTGCTCAAGCTTTAATTGGTAACCCAAAATTGATAATTGTAGATGAGCCTACAGCAGGTTTAGACCCATTGGAGCGTAACCGTTTTCATAATCTTTTGAGTGAACTAGGGGAAGAGGCTGTTGTTATTCTATCTACTCATATTGTAGATGATGTAATTAATCTATGTACCAACATGGCAGTTTTCAACGAAGGTTCTGTAGTAGTGCAGGGACATCCTTTAGAATTGACAAATTCATTAAATGGAAGAGTTTTTAGAAAGAAGATTGAGAAAGAGGAATTAGAAAGATATCAATCTGAATACTCCGTATTATCTGCTTATTTAAGAAGTGGGCAGTTAAACATAAATGTGTATGCAGAATCTCAACCTGGCGATGGTTTTGAAGTGGTGAATAACACGCTAGAAGATTTTTATTTCTATAGTATCAATCAACCTCAAACTGCTCAAACTGTATAATTATGAAAGAGATCTATTTATTTGAGCTAAAATATAGAATGCGCAGACCCGCAACCTATATCTACATATTTATAGCTTTTTTAATTCCGTTATTAATAGCGGTATTTGAAAAGTCTAACACGGCACAATATACCAACAGTCCAAATACCATTATAGGAGTTATAGGTGCAATGAGTGTGTTCATGCTTTTCTTTTATGCGGCAATAATGGGAGTTGCAGTTTATAGAGATGAAGATCATAAAACAGCACAAACCTATTTTACATTTCCTGTTTCCGAAAAGAATTATATTCTAGGCAGATTCTGGGGAAGTTTTACCATAGTTACTTTTATAAATATTGCAGTAGTTATTGGCGCAATGTGCGGCTTTGGATTAGGAGCTTTCTTAGATAGACCAGATTATGGGACCTATACAGCATTTAATTTTGCTTCTTATATCTATCCATTTATTTACTTTCTAACCTTCAATGCTTTTTTTATTGGAAGTTTATTTTTTGGGTTAATGGCCTTCTTTAAAAAGATGCCAATCTTATACTTGGGGGGAATTGCAATCTTTATATTGATTAGTGTTTCATCTCGACTTCTAACAAATTTAGATACAGAATGGCTGAGCGTTTATGTAGATCCTTTTGGTGCCAAAGCTCAAGGTTTTATAGACAAATATTGGTCGGTACATGAGCTTAATACCACCCAACTTTCACTTACCGGAAAGTTCTTAATAAATAGGATGATTTGGCTAGGACTAGCTGTAGGTATCTTCGTTTTTACCTTATTAAGATTTTCATACAAAGGTTTTTTATCTTCAAAAAACAAGAGGAGTGCTGATGAGCGTAAAGAAGAATATAAAGAGGGCCATAGACTTCCAAAAGTTGTTCAAGAATTTACCAGCAAAGCAAGAAGAGAAAATTTATGGTCTCTAAGTAAAATAGAATTTCTTTCTATAGTTAAGGAAACCGCTTTTATAATTTTATTGGTAATTGGAGTTCTGATCGCCGGTTTTACCGCCTATCAATCCAATCAATTATACGGTACACCATCATTGCCATTAACTCGTTTTATGGTGGCTCAGATCTCTGTAGGAATTTCATTACTCTCGATAATAATCCTGATTATCTATTCTGGAGAAGCAGTACATAGAACAAGACAAAATAAGACTTTTGAATTTTATGATGCCCTACCGGTAAGTAATAGCACCTTGTATCTTTCAAAAATAATTTCGCTTATTGGAGTTTCAATTTTACTTACTCTAATTAGTATTCTAGTTGGAGTTATTTATCAAACCTTTAATGGATACTTTAACTACGAACTTGGAATGTATTTTACTTTTAGTTTGGTGAATGTTTTACCTGGTTTTATAATGATAGTCCTATTGTCATTTTTCATTCATGTATTGGTCAATAATAAATTTTTAGGACATTTTATAGTGGTCATTCTTTATGTGGGATTACCAATTTTGCTAGCATTGGCTTTTAAAACTTCAAACCCTTTATTAATTTTTGGTACAACTCCTGATGGCTTTTTGAGTGACTTAAACGGTTTCGGACATTACTTGGTAGGAAGCTTTTGGCTGAATTCTTATTGGATCTTGTTAACATGTATTCTAGCCGTTATTGGGAAACTCTTCTGGAATCGCGGGTTCTTCTCTTCGGGTAAAGAACGCTTGTTCATGGCAAAAGAGAGATTTAAAGGTAGAACTGTTGCCTATACAGTATTCTTTGTGATTGCATTCATCTCTGTTGGTGCTTATAGTTACTATAATCTGAAAGTTTTAAATCAGATAGAAGATGGTAATTATGCTGAGAAAATAAGTGCAGATGCTGAAAAGAAATATGGCAAATATATTGGCAAACCACATATTCAGGTAACAGATCTTAAAGCCTTTATAGATATTTTCCCTAATGATAGAAGAGTAGAAGCTAAGGGAGATTTTAAAGTGATCAATAATTTTGAAGTAGCTATAGATACGCTGTTAATGGAAGTAAAATTCCCTATTGCAGATACCAAGATCACCAAAGTGATTTATAATGATGTAGAACTACAACCATTTTTAAAAGACACCGTGTATCGCCTATTCATGTATAAATTACCAACATCTTTACAGCCAAATGAAACTGCATCGCTAGTTATTGAAACAAGTGCAATTACAAAAGGTTTTTCTGAAGATAGCGAAACAGCAATATTAGGTAACGGAACATTTTTTAGAAATGGAATTTTTCCATCGTTTCACTACGAGCGTAGTTTAGCAGATAATGGTGTTCGTATAAAAAATGGTTTAAAAGCGCTAGATTATTTAAATCCACCAAGAACAGATAGTGTTGCGCTGAAACAGAATCTTTTCAATGAGGATGCAAATTATATGACTTTTGAAGCAACAGTAAGTACCTCTAAAGGTCAAATTGCCGTTGCTCCGGGGGTTCTTACTAAAACATGGGAAGAGAAAGACCGAAGTTACTTCAATTATAAGTTAGAGGGGAAAACAGATTATTTTTTCAGTTTTGTTTCCGCAGATTATGAAATCGAAAAAGATACTTGGACTGCACCTAGTGGCAAAAAAGTGAATATTGAGGTTTATCATTCTCCTAAACATAGTAAGAATTTGGAATATTTTATAAAAGGGATTAAGACCTCTTTAGACTATAACTCTAAAAACTTTTTTGAGTATCCATATTCAGTTATTAGAATCATTGAATTCCCAGCATATACAACGCTTGCCCAGTCTTTTGCTACTACTATCCCATATTCTGAAAACTTCGGATTTGTGGCAGATTTCTCAAAAGCAGAAGATTACAATTATGCCTTTAGAGTTACTTCCCATGAAATGGCGCATCAATGGTGGGGGCATATTGTAACTCCGAGTAACACCTCTGGAGCTAATATTATTTCTGAAACCTTAGCGGAATATGTTTCGTTAATGACCATGAAAAAGGAATATGGAGAAAATGGGATCAAATCGTTCTTACAAAGTTCTTTAGATAGATATTTATCTGGTAGACAAATGAGTTTTAAACCTGAACGTACCTTAATTGATGTAGAAACCGGACAATATATTTGGTATGAAAAAGGCTCTATGATCATGTATGACCTGCAAGATGTAATAGGAGAAGATATGATAAACGAAGGTCTGCGTAGCTTTTTAGATGAATTTAAATATAATGAAAAAGGCTATTATGCTACTTCAGAAGATCTTTATAATGCTTTATATAAAGTAGCGCCAGATTCTCTTAAATACAAAGTAAAAGATGGTTTTAAAGAGATCGTGCTTTATGAAAACCGTGTGGTAGATGCTAAAACTAAAAAGCTGAAATCAGGAAAGTGGGAAACTACTTTTACAGTGAACTCAAAAAAGATCTATTATGATGATGCCGGTAGAGAAAGAGAAATAGATACTAAGAAAAACCTTGTAGATATTGGTTTGTTTGGGGAAGATGTGGTGAATGAGGAAGAAGTTACTATTAAAGATCCTTACTATTTTGAGTTAAAATGGTTAAAATCAGGAGATAATAATTTCACTATTATCACTGATAAGAAGCCCTTAAAAGCAGGAATAGACCCCTATAATAAGCTTATAGATAGAAACTCAGGTGATAATTTAAAAACTATTGAAGAATAGATAGAAAATATCACGGTCAGTTCGAGCGGAGTCGAGAACTCTTGAGATCCTAAATTTAGGTTTCGACTCCGCTCAACCTGACAGCACGATTGCCATTCTAATCCTAGTGAAAAATCTCTAGAGATTACGCAAAGGGACTATAATGCCATTTCGAGCGAAGTTGAGAAGCTTTTATATTAATACAATACTTCTATGAGATTCTGAAACAATTCCGATAGTTATCGGAACAGAATGACGCCTTTTGTAGTTCTTCACCCTGTATTTATTTCAGGGTCTTAACTTCCTGAAAACACTAAAGCCTTTCAATCTTACTTGAAAAAGTAGAATTGAAAGGCTTTTTTAATAAAATTAAGTTCAGGCTTATATCCAGTCTTTAGGATGTTCCAGTACATTCAATAAGATCTCTTCTTCACTCCCTGGTTCAGGATGATGATCATAAACCCATTGTACGTGTGGAGGCAAACTCATTAAAATACTTTCTATTCTTCCGTTGGTCTTTAATCCGAACAAAGTGCCTTTATCATGCACCAAATTGAACTCTACATAACGGCCGCGTCTTATTTCCTGCCAATCTTTATTCTCTTTGGTATAGGGCAGCTCTTTTCTCTTTTCAACTATTGGTAGGTAAGCGTCTAAGAAACTGTCGCCAACTTCAGTTACAAAATTATACCAGTCTTCGATGTCCATATCTTCGGAAGCTTTGCAATAATCGAAAAATAAACCTCCAATTCCTCTAGCTTCATCTCTATGAGAATTCCAGAAATATTCATCACATTTCTGTTTATATTCGGGGTAAAACGTTGGGTTGTGATTATCGCAAGAGCGTTTACAAACTTCATGAAAATGCTTAGCGTCTTCTTCAAATAAATAATAAGGCGTAAGATCTTGTCCTCCACCAAACCATTGATCTATTACATTTCCTTGCTTATCATACATTTCAAAATATCTCCAATTGGCATGCACAGTTGGCACCATTGGATTTTTTGGATGTATCACCAGACTAAGTCCACAGGCAAAAAAATCTACTTCCCCAACGTTAAAATATTGTTGCATGGCAGGTGCTAAAGCGCCGTGAACAGCAGAAATATTGACTCCACCTTTTTCAAAAATAGCTCCATTTTCAATTACTCGGGTTCTTCCTCCACCGCCTTCTTCACGTTCCCAAATATCTTCCTGAAATTTGGCTTCTCCATCAATCTTCTCTAATCCTGCAACAATTCTGTCTTGAAGACCTTCTATATATTGATAAAATTTATTTTTCATTCTTTTGATGGTCAGATTTTAAAAGTCCGAAGTACACTACATCTTCCAGTTGCCCCAGATAATTCTTAAACTCATTTCTTAATATTCCTTCCTGCTGAAAATTATTTTTAAGTGCAACTCGCTGGCTGCCTTGATTTTCTTTGGAAGTACAGATCACTACTTTCTCCATTTCCATCTCATTAAAAGCGAAAACTATCATTTTTGAAACTAATTCTGAAACGATCCCTTTTCCTTGAAAATCTTGATCTACAAAATAAGCAAACTCACATCTACCAATTTTTTGAGAGATATTCTTTATCTGAAAGTATCCAATTAAGGTTTCTGTTTTATTTTCTTTTAAAATGAAATATTCTCCCTTTCCCTGTTTTTTAAGCTTTTTACTATCAGAGAAAAAGCTCTTGGTTTTCCATAAAGTCTCACAAGATGAAACGGTTCCAGGAAAAGTAGGATGTATATATTCTTTGTTCTTAACAATAAGCCGGAAGAATTCTGATGGTTTTACCGAATGTAATTTTTCTATTTTCCAGCTGAGATTGCTCATTAAATTAAGGCTTTAGCATTGTTGATCTTTTGAATAAGTCCAAAGGAGAAAGTTTTGCTTTCTTTTTGAGCGGTTTCATAAACTACTGCAGTGTGGATGGCAAGTAAAGATTCTTTTTCTTGAGGTTCTAATGGAATAGATTTTAACAAAAGATCTCCAAATTGCTCGTAATGTTGGAATTCAAAATCGGCAGACTTTAATCTTTCCAATAAAGCTTCAGAATTCATGTTTTCAATATCATCTAAAGTGATATTCAACATAGCTTGAAGTTTCTCATTCAACTTATTTCGCTGTTCATTTTTCCAAAGATCCGGAACAAATTCAATTCCTAATAATGCTACAAAGGCATCATCTATCTCTTTTTTCTCTTCGTCTCTAAGTCCTTTGCTTAACATATTCCAATTTTATTTTGAAGGATATTCTTTTACAGCATCAACAAAAGCACGGGCATTCTCTACCGGAATATCTGGTAAAATACCATGACCTAAGTTTACTATATATCTATCTTTCCCAAACTCATCAATCATTTGGTGTACCATTTCCTTGATCTGTGCAGGTGGAGAATATAATCTTGAAGGATCAAAATTCCCCTGTAGGGTAATGTTCCCTCCAGTTAAATAACGAGCATTTCTAGCAGAACAGGTCCAATCTACACCTAAAGCAGAAGCTCCAGATTTAGACATTTCGTTATAGGCGAACCAACATCCTTTTCCAAATGCAATAACAGGCGTAATGTCTTTTAACGCATCGATGATCTGCTGAATGTATTTCCATGAAAATTCTTGATAATCTGTTGGAGAAAGCATTCCTCCCCAAGAATCAAAGATCTGAACGGCATCTACACCAGCTTCTACTTTAGCTTTTAAATAAGCTATGGTAGTATCAGTGATCTTTTGAAGTAAAGAATGTGCGGCAACAGGATTGGAGAAACAGAATTTTTTAGCAATGTCAAAATTCTTAGAACCTTGACCTTGTACTGCGTAGCATAAGATAGTCCATGGTGAACCTGCAAAACCAATTAGCGGCACTTCATCATTAAGAGCCTGCTTGGTCATTTTCACGGCATCCATCACATATCCTAAAGTTTCATGCACATCTGGTACAATTACTTTTTCTACATCTGCACTCGTTCTTACAGGATTTGGTAACCAAGGACCTACACCCGGTTTCATTTCCACTTCAATATTCATTGCTTGTGGTACCACCAAAATATCGCTAAAAAGTATGGCAGCATCTGTACCTATTTGGTGAATTGGCATTACGGTGATCTCTGTTGCAAGTTCTGGAGTGCGGCATCTGGTAAAGAAATCGTACTTCGCTTTCAATTTCATGAAATCTGGCAAATATCTACCCGCTTGACGCATCATCCAAACCGGTGGTCTTTCTACGGTTTCACCTTTTAATGCCTTTAGAAATAAGTCGTTTTTAATTTGTGTCATATCTTAATTGCGTTAATTCTTTCGCCCTGAGGTCTTACAAAGAATGACGTTTATTTATAATGTTTCACCACCTGAACAATCACATTTTCAATAGAAGGTGTAGTTGCAAGCACTATTGGTATATTCTTATTTTTTATTGCTGAAGCGGTTGTTTTGCCTATACAAAAGCAAGTTTCAGCATTAAGTTTATTCAAATTTAAATAACTTTCTACGCCGCTTGGGCTAAAGAACATAATGCCATCAAAATCTTGATCGAATTTTTTCTTATTTATACTTGTGGTATAGACTTCAATTTCCTCTAGCGGAATATTATTTTCCTTTAAAACTGATGGAAGTTCATCTCTTCGAGAAACCCCGCAAAAGAATTTAAAAGCACTTTCTGAATATTTCTCTACAATGATTTCTGAAAGGTCTTTACTATAATCAGCAAATTCTTGAACTACAAAAGTTGAGCTTTCTAATAATTCTTTGGTCTTTGTTCCAACACAAAAAATATGGAGAGGCTTAGGGAGTTCAGATGATTTGTATTTGTTCAAAAATGCCTTTACACCATTTTTACTGGTAAAGATCAGATTATCTTCTGAATTGATCTTCGTTTCAAAATCGATAAAATCAATCTTTATCGCATCGTATTCTACCAAACCTATTCCGGCATTCAAAAATAGATTCTTTTGTGGGGAGCTTAATTTTTTGGTGGAGAGAATGCTTACCATTATGGTCTATTTAATCACTTTCTTGATCTCTAGCATCAATTCTCTTCCTCCTCTGCTCAAAATATCTTGCGCACAACGTTTTCCAAAATCTTTTAGATTAGAAACCGCAATACCATTCTCAACTTCAATTTTCTGACTTCCGTCTAAACTGAACAAGGCTCCTTTAAAATGAATATTATCATCAATAATTACAGCCGAAGCTCCAATTGGTGCGGTACATCCACCTTCCAGTTCTTTTAAGAATTCTCTCTCTACATGTACGCAAATTTCAGACGCTCTATGGTTTAAAGCAGAAACAGCTTCTCTGCAAATAGTATCTTCTTCTTTAGCAACCACAAGCATTGCACCTTGTGCCGGTGCAGGTAACATCCAGTTAAGCTCTATATGATTTTTTGGGGTAAGGTTGATACGTTCTAATCCGGCAGCGGCAAAGATTGCCCCGTCCCAATCATTATCTTCCAGTTTTTTCATTCTGGTATTCACATTCCCACGAAGATCTACTACATTATGGTTAGGGAATTTATTTAACCATTGTGCTTTTCTTCTTAAACTTCCGGTAGCAATAGTTCCATTACCTTCCAAAAATTCTACTCCTTTATGCAGTAAGATATCTTTAGAATTGGCTCTTTTAAGAACCGCCGCTTCCACAATTCCTGTTGGAAGTGCGGTAGGAACATCTTTCATAGAATGTACAGCAATGTCAATCTTATCAGTTAACATGGCAATATCTAAGGTCTTGGTAAAGATGCCGGTAATGCCCATTTCATAAAGTGGCTGATCTAAATTTAGATCGCCGGTAGATTTTACAGGGACTAACTCAGTCTTATGACCAAAGTTCTCTAATGCAGCTTGTACCGTTTTAGCTTGCCAAAGTGCTAGTTCGCTATCTCTGGTTCCAATTCTTATTACTTTATTCATTTTGCAGACTCTTCCAAATGAAACATTTTTTGGATAAGTTCCAAACTTTCATCTGTAGTGTTAGAATCATCTTTTAGGTGATTGGCAAAATGATTCATGATTTTTTGAATAATGCGGTTGCTCACAATTTCAGCTTGTTCATCGTTGAAATCTGTGATTTTTTTGCGTTGAAAATCCAATTCGGCATCTTTCATGGTTCTCAACTTTTTCTTAAGTGCTTTAATAGTTGGAGCAAACTTGCGGGTTTCAAGCCACTTATTAAAATCTCCTTCTACTTCAGCAATAATTTCTCTGGCTTGCGGAATAAATTGTTTTCTGCGTTCCAGAGTTTCATCTGTCATTTGAGAAAGATGATCTAAATGTATCAATTTTACATTTTCCAGTTCTAAGACATCATCTGCAACATTCTTCGGAATAGAAAGATCTAAGATCAATAATTCCTTTTTTGCATAGATCAATTCCTTAGAAACAGTAGCATTTTGAGCTCCTGTAGCAACAATCAAGATATCTGCCTGTCTTATTTCAGACTGAAGATCGGCGTAATCTTTTACTGTTAAATTGAATTTTCCGGCAATTCTCTCTGCCTTATCCTTAGTTCTATTAATAAGGGTAATATTGTTGTTCTTGGTATGTTTTACAAGATTTTCACAAGTGTTTCTACCAATTTTCCCGGTTCCAAAAAGCAAAATGTTCTTATCAGAAACATTTTCAACTTCTTTTAATATATATTGAACTGAGGCAAAACTTACCGAAGTAGCTCCGGAAGAAATGCGGGTTTCGTTCTTAATTCTCTTGCTGGCTTGAATTACTGCATTTACCAATCTTTCTAAAAACGGGTTTGCAACTCCAACTTTCTTAGAGCTTACAAAAGCATTTCTTAACTGACTGATTATCTCGAAATCTCCTAAGATCTGGCTGTCTAAACCAGTTCCCACATTAAACATGTGCGAGATAGCCTCTTTATTTTTATAAACGTAGGCAACTTTCTCAAACTCCTCAACGGTACCATGTGTATGTTCACATAATAGCTTTATAAGTTGATAAGGGTGTTGAGCAAAACCGTAAAGTTCGGTTCTATTACAGGTGGAGGTCACTATTAATCCATCAATTCCTTCTTCCTTTGCGTCTTCAAGTAAATTTTGCTTGCTCTCTTCGGTTAAACTAAAGTGTCCTCGAATGTCTGCATCAGCCTTTTTATAACTTAAGCCTATGATGTAAAAATGTTTTCCTCTTGAAATATGATAGTTCTCCATGAAACTGTTTGGGAATTCTGAAGCAAAAATAA